>JAABUL010002283.1_pt1 | contig 32319 bp, 62 predicted proteins | sample 5559151 | NCBI WGS metagenome assembly JAABUL01 (sample SAMN10711876, study PRJNA513368) | rock metagenome | isolation source: Antarctica rocks | place: Antarctica: Victoria Land, Pudding Butte sud | reverse complement strand
TAGGGTTTAGGTCAGCGCACCTTCTTGTGTCAGAATCGCGTCAACATGGGAAGTGCGGGACACCCTGATGGGACGAGGTTCTGCGCTTCCAGGCACGAATGTACTGAAAGCAGCTCCGAGTGGATCTAGACACAACCCTGATGCTGCGAGGGTGAACCCAGCAAGCGGAGCTTGGGTTTAGGGTATAGGGTTTAGGGTATAGGGTTTAGGGTATAGGGTTTAGGGCACCTGAGGTCCCGCGGCAGGTGCGGCGGCTCCTGCCACACCGACGGCGGCAGTGGCGCCGCCAGCACGCTCAGGAGGCGCAGCACGTGCGGCGGCGTCTCCACCTGTCTCCAGTCGCCGCAGCCCACCGTCTGCGCGTGGCAGGCGGTCACCGCCGGCGCGGCCGGCCACAGCAGCGCCGACTCTGCAGGGTCGCCGCTGGCTGCCGGGCCGCAGGTCAGCCGCCAGCACACGTCCGCGATGGTTACGTGCACGCGGGCTGGGTGCGCCGCTGCAGGGTGGCTTTCTGCCCCGGCAGGGTGTTCGCTGCCGTCGCCGCCGCTGCCGCTGCCGCCAAAGCCGTCAGCACCACAGCCGCCGCCGCCAAAGCCGTCGCCGCCGCCGCCAAAGCCGTCGCCGCCGCCGCCGCCGCTGCCAGAGACAGGCAGCCATTCCATGGCCACCTCGCAGTGGCCGCCGCCGGCGAAGCGAACATGCCCCGCCGCGGTCGCAAAGGCGGTCTCGGCCGGCGGCAGCCCCGGCGCGTGCGCAAATCGCAGCGAGGCGGACACTTGCGGCCCGCCTTTGCCGAGCGTCGACTCCAGGGACAGCAGCGTCACGCGGCCGGCATCGTCATACTGCGAGAAATGCACGTTTTCCCACTCATGAACCAACCCGGTTTTCAGCGTGGCTCGAAAACGCTGGCCCGCCGTCGGCGAACACTGACTCCAGGGACGGCACGGTCACGCGGCTAGCTTTGCTGGATAATGGCGTAGTATTTTCCGTATTATAATTGGAGTTTACAGTCCAAATTTTTTATTTCTCGCTTTACTGATGAAATTACTTCTTTATAAGTTTGTCGAAAATACAGTATACCAAATATTTCCAAGGCATCGTCATGCTGCGGGTGCAGAACAATGTCGTATTGGGAAGGCGGATGTACGCGACGCCGTTCCCGCATTTCGTGACACGGTTCTTCGAAGCCACAGAGCGCCAACTCCAGGCACAGCATGGTCACGCGGCTGGCGTCGTCGCACTGCACGCGTTGCAGGTTCCGCTTGAAACGGCGCCTGAGTTTAGGGTTTAGGGTGGGCTGCCAGGTCTGATGGCAGGGAGCGAGACTCGGCTACGGCACGCGCTTGCAACCAAGGCTGGAGAATTGACACATCTTAGAGTTTTGGGTTCTTCAAGACACACCCGCACCCAGATGCCTCGAACGGAAATTTGTGACTGCCGGGACTCTAACATACTCTCGGTTTTCAGATTCCAATACGTTGAAGCCGAACCTGCACCAGGCGGCTCGCAGAGCCGTCGGTGTCCGCGCAGCGCCCGCTGGGTGTGATCGAAAACCCTAAACCCTAAACCCTAAACCCTAAGTGTTATTTTTTGGGTGGCATTCGATCACCTGCACCAGGCGGCTGGAGGAGCCGTCGCTCCTGCGCAGCGCCCGCACCGCCGCCGCCTCCGACTCCACGCCCGTCCACACCTCGGAGCACACCGGTACGCGGGAACCCGACAGGCTGTAGCGCCAGCGGGTGCAGGTCCGGGCGGTCGCGTCCCACTGCCACACCGGCATGCTGCGGGGCAGCGTGATTGGGCAGCTCGTCAGAGGTTGGATCGTCCTGGCGCTTGGGGTGGAGATGTCGTCACAGCGCCGCCGGCCGCTGGTGCAACAGCGGCGCACGCCGGCCCCTCCTGACGGCTGTGCCTGACAGAATCTGACAAGCGAAGATGATGCAGCGCACCCACACACTCTTTAGGGTTTAGGGTTTAGGGTAGGGTTTAAACCCTACTCACTTTCCCAGTTGCCAAAAAGTGGACAGTCACGATCATTGACCCAAGCACCGGGTGGCGGGTTTCGTTCGGCCGGCGCCATGGGCCTCGGCTTGGAGGCGCTGGCGTGACGAGCGGCGTTTTGACAAAGGGAAAAACAGAAGGCAAAAGAGAATGCGCTTCCCCACCGTGAGTGGGGAGTGCCGCGCGCGAGCCAGGGCCCCCAGCGGGGCGGCGCCGGCACGACCAGCAGCGTCTTCATCGGCGGCCGCGGCTCGGGCGCCGCCAGCTTGCCGCCGGGCGCCGTCTCGCACAGCACTGCGCCGAGAGGGACTTAGGTGTATTAGGCTGGGTGTATTAGGCTGGGCTGGGTGTATTAGGCTGGGTGTATTAGGCTGGGGTGTATTAGGCAGGGCTGGGTGTATTAGGCGCAACTTGAATCATGCAGGAGTGCGCCAGAGACTGTGCTTCTGGGATTGCTGAGCAGGGTTTAGGGTTTCCATTGGAGGGATTGAGTTACTGGCGGCAAGTCAGCCGGCAGGCAAGGCGGTGAGCGGCACGCCCAGCTCTGAGAGGGTCCACAATATTTGCTTGTTCGTCATTTGTGCTTCCGTTGGAGTTTTGCTGCTGGCAGGGTTTAGGGTTTAGCTGGCAGAATCCTCTGTTAGATCCTATGTTCCGCACAAACACGCACCGATGGTCATGTCGGAGCGGAAGCCGCGGCCAAGAAGGCGCGCCGTGATGTGCGACTCGCCATCGGCGCCCAAACCCTCCCCGGCGCCTAAACCCTGCTCCGCCAGCTCCAGCGCCGCGTCGGCACCGGCGTCTGAGTCGCCGCACGCGCTGCTTCCGCTGCTTCCGCTGCTGAAGCGGCCGCCGGCGCCGCTGCTGAAGCTGCTGCCGCTGCTGCTGGTGACCTGCGCACAGAAAGCCGAGCCTATGTTGACGCGTCGATTCGCCTGTTGACCACAAGACCGCAGCTGTCTTCACGAGCCGCACCAGATTCACCAACGCAGACGGATTTTGCGGCCCATTCAGGGTTTAGTGTGAGTCAGAAACCTCCAGAGAAGCAGGCTGCCGGCAATCCGCATTTGGGGACGCGCCTGCTCGGGGCGCCGCTCCGGCGTCATATAATCTAGAACGAGGGTTTAAAACGAGGGTTCTGACATGGATCAACGAGATATCACACCTTGGGGCAGGCGACCTCCTTGAAGCGACTGGTGGCGATGCCGTGGCGGCCGAATGTGACGACCAGCTCCAGCGCCGCTGCCGCGTCGTAGGCAGCGATTGCGCTCACTGGGCGGTCGACGGCAGCCAGCAGCCAGCCGTGCAGCCCCGCCCAGTCCCACAGCATGCGCCGGCACAACGCCTCCACCGCCGCCTGCCGAGCGGAAAAGGCGGCTGCTTCGTGAGACAAGCCGCGAATGAAAATGGGGCTCGGCGTCCCACAGCACGGGTCTCAGCGCGGCGGCATGAGGCCAGTCGCTGATCCTTACATGAGAGCACACAGACTGCGCTGTTTCCAAGTCAGAAGGCAGCGAGGTTGGTGTAGGGTTTCCAGACATGTCGACGAGGTGACAGCGCCGAGTTTTAGGGTTTAGGGTTTGGGGCTAGCACCTGGGAACAGGCCGCCACGGCCCGCAGTAGCTGCAGCCCCGGCGGCAGCAGCAGCCGGCCGAGCGGCGAGCGCCCAGCCGCGTGGCCGGCGTCGCCGCCGGAAGCCCTCCCGAGCGCCGCCGCAGCCTCCGGAAAGAACGCGACGTCGCCCATCGCTGCCAGGAACGCCAGCCGCAGCGCGGCGTCGACCCCCGCGGCCGCGGCCGCGGGCCACGACAGCGCGGCGGCGGCGGCCGCTCCGTCCACGCCGCACGCCGCGGGCCGCCAGGGCTTGGCGGCGGAACCGCCCGCGGCCGCGAGGGCGCGGCGTCGCACCGCCAATGCCGCTGACGCGGCCAGGCGGCCGCGGCCGGCGGCGGCGGCCGCGGCGGCGGCGGCGGCCGAGGCGTCCAGATTCGCAGGCCCCGGCGTGCGCTGCTCGCCGAGCGACACGACCTCCAGCGCGTTGGTGAGCGCGAAACCGGGCAGCAGGGCTTTCAGCGCCCCGGCGGCGGCGGCGCCGGGCGTCGCCGGCTGCTCCAGGGCGGGACTCTGGGAGGTTTCAGCGGAACTGCCGGCGGTGAGGCAGGCGCCCATGAGCGACGTGCGGGCCTCCGCCGTCAGCAGCTGCCACGCGGCGTTGACGAGCCCAGGCGTCAGGTACGACAGCACGTCCTCCCCACCCTGCATCGAATACAGAGGGTCAGAGGGTTTAGGGTTTGGGGTTTAGGGTTTAGGGCGTACATGTTCCGCGGCTAGCCTTCTCGGGCGCACAGCACAGCCGAACAGCAAGAAGCGGGATGTTGGCAGCTGGCACCTCAGACGCAAACCCGTGTGGGGCTGATCATGGAAATCGACAGGAAGAGGCGCGGGGAGGCACCTGGGCGGCGTGGCCCATGAGTGCGGGCAGAGACGCCAGCTGTCGCACGGCCGCGTTGACGATGCTGAGCGGTGTGCGTTGCACCTGCGACCCGGGGGCGGAAGGGTTTAGGGTTTAGGGTTTCGGCAGAGCTGATAGCAGCGGAACGGGTCCTGGCAACGAGAGAAAGCGGTCTGTAGGAATGGGGAGACGGCACAGGGTGGGGGCGCCGATGCCTCTGTCAGCACCGCCAGGACATACGGAGGACATAGATGCCAGGCTCTGGGAAGCGCACGCAGCGTCAAGACAGCGCCACGCTCACCGTCGCATCCTTAAGTACAGCTCTGTGCTAGGGAAATTGTGCGCACCATGGCGTGCAGCGCCGCCGGGGGCAGAGACGCCAGCTCCTGCTTCACGCGCTCCGGCAGCGCGTCCGAGTCGCCGCCGCCGCCGCCGCCGCCGCGGGAGTGGAACTCCCACATGCATGCGTTGAGGTGCGCCACCGTGGTGCCGCGCGTGTCCTGCATGGCGGTAATCGTGACGGTTTCTGCCACATCGCCGAAATTCGATGCAGGTCTCCAAACACGGCATTTCTGGCACAGGGTCTCCAAACACGGCATTTGGAACAGGGGCAGGTACGTGACCACAACAGGCGGAAACCGCCTGAACAAGCGCGACCAACCAGGATTTCAGAACCCGAACATGAAGGGTGGCGCAGACAATACAAGAACAATATAGAGAACGATATACACGAATGGCGGAGAGCTCACAAGGCCGGCCAGGCGCTGCGCGTGGATGAGGGACTCTAAAATGACGGCCTCGGTGACGCGCGCCGCTACAGGGCCGCCCGGCAGCCGCCCAGAAGCGATCGCGCGAAGCGTCTCGGGAGGCTCCGCAATTGCGACGTACACGTCGAGGTCTGCCTCTGCATCGCTCGCCGGCACGCCCAGCGCGTAGAACTGCGCGACGCATGAACATGGCATCAGAACCCGCGCTTTCGAGCCCTGGTACGGGCAGCAGCAGCGGCAGCAGCGGCAGCGGCAGCAGCGGTGTCACATCAAGCCAAGCAGCGTAGATATAGCTGCACCTGCGGCGCACACATTGGCGGCCTCCCGGGTCACCAGATGAACGCGCATCGCTCGACCTGCTGACTTCCCGCAACGTTGGCAATGAAACAAAGAGAGTCGCCCATCTGTGGAGCACCGCCCAGGGGGTTTATGGCCCTCAGGGGCACGAGGTAAGCACGCATCGCGCCCGCCGCCCTGGCATCGATTCCCATAGAGTTTTGTCCATAGAGTCCCCGATGAATCTGAGACCAGCGTCCAATCAAAACGCTTTCAAAAAAACATAAAAAAGTGCCTGGGACTCTACCTGCGGCGCGCCGCCGAGCGGATTCATCGCCTCCAGGGGTACCAGGTGGACGCGGGTCGCGCCCGCTGCCCACTGCCGGTCCACCTCGGGGAGCAGTTCCTCGAATTCAGGGTACGCCGCCGCCAGCTCCGCCAGCCGGGAGGCTGGAGTTTTGCCGCCGCCGGCCGCGCCGCCGGCGCCGGATGCCGGACAGGAGTGACGCTCCTGGGAGGAGGAGGAAGCCGCCAGGAAGGCGCCGACGACGTCCAGCTGCCACAGCGCCAGCCGCCGCGAGACGGCCAGGCCGAGGCCCCGCCGCGGGTGCAGCGTCGCGGCGCCGGATTCGGCGGCGCCGCAGTTGCGCAGCCGCCAGAGGGCCGCGTCCAGCTGCCCCGGCTCGACGGTCGTGCACGACAGCGCGTGCTGGCCGGAGGTGTGCGCCCGCGCCATCCTGACCATCGTCCGCAGCCTGCGGAGGGATTGCCCCCAATTGATTTTGGTATCTGTGCTGGGTTTGTTGTTCACGCCAGACAGCGCGTGGTGCCGTCTTGACCAGGAGTTCGAGCTGAAAGCGGGCTTCCAGCGGCCGGGGCAGACCATGTGCGTGCCGTCTTCGCCCTCGTCCGCAGCAGGGAAGTGGGTTTAGGGTTTAGGGCTCCTGCAGCAGGGAAGTGGGTTTAGGGCTTAGGGCTCCTGCAGCCGCGAGTAGACGGACCGCTGCTGAAGTAAATCATGCACGAACCAAGCATCTGTGAGAGCCTACCAGATTCATGGCACGCATGCTGCACGACGGGCAGGACTGATTTCGACTTCCTCCACACAGTATAGTGGAAAGTGACACAAAAAAACATGTCATGTCCTGCAAAAGGCCGACACAGCAAGGCGCGCATGCTGCTGGCGCGGTCCAAGGCGTGGTTCCTGGCAGCGGCAGGCTGACGGCAGTTGCAAAGACCCTGAAGTATCTTTATGCTGTTCTAGGGTTTAGGGTTTAGGGTTAAGGGACGGAAAAACCGCACGTGCTGGTGGACTGGTCCCAGGCACGGTTCTTCGCCGCGAGGTGCGCCGCGCTCGCCAGCGCAAGGTACGCCGCCCCCGCCACGGCCACGGCCAGCGGCGGCACGAACTGGAAGCCCGGCTGCGCGCGCGACAGCGGCGCCGCGACGGCGACGGCGACGCTCAAGGCGCCGGCCATGCAGGCCGCGTCGCGTCGCGGCGGCGGCAGCACGGGGCGCGTCGTGTACTGCCACTTGACCTGCGCGGCAGCAGAGCAGAGTTACGGATGCTGGTGAGCGCTCCCGTGTATTTTGTCAGCCACTCGTTATCAGCCGCGGGCGGCGGCGGCGCGCGGCGCATCGTGCGCTGCCACTTGACTTGCGCGGCAGCCGCAGGAGGCGGTTGGGCATGCTTTTGGATGCACTCCGGGTTTAGGGTTAGGGTTTAGGGTGCCGCCACGCAGTGCGCGCATCGGCGTGCGATACCACCCATGTACAGAGTGGTGCTGCGGGCCTCCCGGAAGGGTTTAGGGTTTAGGGTTTGGGGTTTAGGGTGCCGCCTCCCGCTGGGGCCTATAAGCGTTTCAAAGCTGACGAGTGCAACAGCTGTGTCAGGACTGCTGCGCCTGGCATGTGCCGTTGATGCCAGAAGCGAAGCGAACTTGCCTGGACTGCGCCGCATGCGCACCGAGGTGTTGCATCAGAACTAACTACCGCTTGGGTTTAGGGTTTAGGATTTAGGGACAGGCGCGCACCAGGATCATGCAGCTGAAGCCGGCCACCATGATGCAGTAGCCCACCAGCTGGTCGCTGAACCCGCGGATCGTCTGCGATCGCAGCAGGGCAGACAGCGCGTCAGAAAACGGTGCCCGCATCTCCGCGGCAAAGCGCAGTGCTGACGGTGTGCCCATTCATCTGCAGGAGCTGCTGCTGCATGTGCTCATCAAAAGGACAGCCAGGAGCAGACGGGCTTGCAGCATCGCAAACTGCACATTGGCTTGGCAACTACTCTCCGGAACCAAGGCGCAAAGACAAAATCAGAGCTCCTGGCAGAACCGCAGAGCAGTGTCCACCCACTCGCAGGTAGTCGTGGAGGTTTTCGACGCGGATGGCGCCTTTCGTGCTCTCCAGAAGCACGACGAGCAGCAGGCCCGCCGCCGCCATGAGGCCGCCCCAGCGCAGCAGCTGCCCCAGCGAGCGGACGCGAAAGCCGCCGAGCTTCTCGCGCCACGCCTTGTGCGCCTTGTTGCCGGCGCCGCCCCTGCGCAGGCCGCGCTGCGCCTGCGGTACTAAAGGACAGCATCATTCGGCAGACACGATCACGTGCGGCGCGCGTCAGATGCGCTCGTTGCAGTGCTGCAATGCGACTGGGCCGTTGCGGGTGGCGGCTGATCGCAAACATTAGAGCTAACATTAGAGCTAACATTAGAGCTAACATGAAGCGCACTAGGCGGCGGGTGCGCTGGATGATGCACCACTCCAGGTGGGAACCCGCCAGCAGCACGTAGGCGGTCGCCAGCAGCATGGCGCCGGAGTTGGCGCCCAGCCAGGCGTCGCCCACCACCCACTCGCTGCACATTTGGGCGTCACGTGAGAGTGCGAAAAAATCGAGACGGTGTTTTGAAGCCCGTTTCAGCGCCACACAAGATAGATTGTTGCCACACTGCAGCGCTGCATTTTTGAAAATTTTGGAGTGCACCTGAGCCAGAAAGGCGCGGTGGTGAGGAGGTGTATAAGAATTTTTATACATAAATTAATTTGGAGTGTATTATCACATATCGGATCAAAAAAATGTGGAAAAAATAGTATGGAACAATGTACTATTTTGATGTGAAAAATTTGCTCGAGGGCGCCCTGCGACGCCGTTCCTCATCGCAACCGCCACCAATATGACGCACACGTGATGGGCTACTGGGAGAGTTTGCCAAGAGGTGCGTATGAGAAACGCACCTGAGCCAGAAGGGGACGGTGATCAGCAGATGATTGAGCGCGCCCTGCGGCGCTGTCCAGCAGAAGTTGTCGTACAGCAGCGGCAGCCGCAGCCGCCGCAGCGTGCGCAGCTTCTGCTGCAGGGTGGCCGCCGCGCCGGCGCACACCTGCGCACGGCGCAGCAAACGCTTCCCAATCCAGCCACCTACACGACTCGCGAATTCACACATGCAATTGCTGGGCTGCCCACGTTCAGCACCGCTTGTCAGAGCCGCAACCTGAAGGACATCATGGTATAGGGGATAGGGTTTAGGGTTTCATGGGCCGTTCATGGGCCTCCATGCTGGGTTTCGGTGGGGACGCCCCAAGTAGATTGGATGGGACTCGCAGAGCAGATTCTAAACCCTAAACCCTAAACCCTAATGTGATTGGCGTACCGACAGCCGCTCCTCGGGCGTGGCGCGCTCCGCCGCCAGCGCCTTGTTGTGAAGCGCGTTGTGCACCGCAAACAGCAGCGCCGCGGCCGAGGAGCTGCAAAGCACGCGGGAGTGCAGGAGCGTCAGGCGCGGCGGTAAAGGAGGCGTCAAGAAGTGTCGGATCTCGCGACGGCGTGGCGCCGTTTTGTGTCATGCGCCGCAGACAGCCGCGCCGCGGCGGAGGAGCTGCAGGCAGACGTGCGGAAGCTCCAGGCATGGTGCGGAGGAACACAAAGGGTTTAGGGTTTAGGGTAAACCCTAAACCCAGCCTGCGAAAGAAAGCTCGCGGAGGTGCAGCAGGCCGGTGCCGCTGACATGTTCGCCGGAAAATATGCCAGCACACATCGCGACGCAGGCGTCACGGGTTTCCCATGCGCGGGACTTTCGCGCGGGGATTCTATTTCTACCGACCTGATGCGCGCTGGGTCGGAGGCCTTGGTGACCGCCACCGCCTCCGCCCAGATGCGCAGATGATCCCGCAGGTGGCGCTTCAGCAGCGCCGCGGCTAGCAGCGCGAACAGGGCCAGGCCTCCGAGGTTGGCCGCCACGGGGTCGATATGAGTCAACTTGTGCGACGCCGCGTTGAAGGCCACCTGCGGCCGCGGGGTTGAAGTCAGATCTCAAGGGTTTGAAGCCGGCGCCATTCATGCATTGGAATGTGGACCGGCCGAGGGGCAGCGCGAAAGCTGGGCGCCGGTGCGTAGGGTATTCCATGCCGCTGCTTGCATGGCCTCGATACTTGTGCATGGGCCCTGGCTGGCCGCCGCCGACTTCCAGCTTCCGCCTCGAGAGGCTGGTTCCTCAGCCGTCAGGTAGGGGAAGAAAGCGTCACGTGCGACAGAAGTGTGAGCGCAAGTAAATGTAATTGCAGAGGCGCACCTGGGCTACGAAGACGGTCAGAACGGTGCGGCCGGCGCGGGAGCCCCAGGCGTCGGTACTCACGCTGGTGGTGTAGATCAGCAGCAGCTGCGGCGCAGCACAGTCAAGCATTTATCAGAAGAGTCATTGCATTCTGATCGATTTGCCAACACTCCTCAGCCCCAGGCGCCGGTGCTGACGCTGGTGGCGTAGACCAGCAGCAGCTGCGATGCGGCACAGTGCCTTTAGGGTTTATGTTCTAAGGTTTAGGGTTTAGCCGAAGGACTTCCTGGTGCAGATGACTCGTAGCTGATTGACCAGCCCCGAGCGGCAGCGGGGCACGGATTTCCAGAATTTTGGGAAGGGATTCCCGGCGGCATTGCGAGTTGTCGACAGATGACAGTCATGGTTCTCTCAGTGGCAAGGTGCTCAAGAGGAAGCGTACGCTGGGACGTGGGCAAAGGAACAGTCAGGAACCATGAAGGCAGAGCTGGAGATGCACACTAGCCATGACCGCAGGTGCGGGCGCACCATCGTGAGGTAGACGCATAGGAGCCAGAAGACCGCGGAGGAGAAGCCGGCCAGTCCCCAGTCGTGGTAGCGCAGCCCGACGTAGAGTCCCGGCAGCGGCGCCGTCGCCGTGTAAAACAGCACCGACGAGACGAGGCCCTGCGATGCAAGCAAGCAACGTAAGAAATGCGAGCAGTCGTGTCAGTAGTGTGAGCGCCTCGGCGCGGTCGTCACAACTGCATTGTCTGTGCAGGAGAGCAATGTCAGTCAGCCAAGACTGTCCCGTAGTAGCAGGCACAGAAACTTCCGCCGACCTGGATGAGCAGGTGACGCGAGCGAGCGGGAGGAAGCGGGAAGCGGCCCAGGAAATGGATTGAGGATTTTCAAACGGACCTGGATCAGGAGAATGGAGCGGGACGGCCCCGAGAGGCGGTGCGCGTGATAGCACAGCATCATCACGAGCATGTTGAGGTAGGCGCCGACGGCGAGGTAGGCGCAGAAGAATCCCCAAAACAGCCACCTGGTGACGCAGGGATTTGCGAAGATTCGCGAAAACTCGGGATTTGAGGAGATTCGCGAAAACTCGGGATTTGACCGGCGGCGGTATTCAGGCGTGCACTGGTGGAGGAGGCCCGGTGCATCACACGCAGTGAGGTTTGAAACATTGAATCTCAAAAGACAAAAGCCAAGCTGCATCGGGGTGGCCGGCGTCCAGGCGCCCATTTAGGGTTTAGGGTTTAGGGTTGCCGAACAGGTCGCTGTGCAAGCTGGATGCAGGAGGCCCAGTTTCGAGAAACCAAGCCCCGCCAAAACCCTGAAGGAACACCCGCACCTCGCGTGGTCAGCGTCCAGTCGCCCGTTGTCGAACAGGCCGCTGTGCAGGCTGGTCGAAGACGCCCAGTACATTACGTAAGGCAGCAGCCAGAAGAGGCCGTTGCCGATGGCGGTGGAGAAGCCGTCAAACTCGTCCTGCTGCGCCGCCGGGGGCGGCTTGTCGGCGGCAGCGGCAGAAGATGGGTCCGGCTTTTCAGCCTCCTTGTCCTTCTGCTGCTGCTTCTGCTGCTGCTGCTGCTGCTGCTGCTGCTGCTGCTGCTCGTTTTCGGCGCCGTCTGTCGAGGTGGCAGTCGCGTTTCGAGTCAGCGATCCGCCGTCGCTGGACACAGCGTGCTTGCCAAGCGGTGTCGAGCTGTAATACAGATGCTGGTGCTGGTTGCGCGCCTCACACATCCAGGAGAAAGGTGACGAGGCGTTTGCCGCAGGCTCTTCAAGAGGTCTTCTCGTCCAGGAGTTTCGTCCAGGAGTTTAGGGTTTAGGGTTTAGGGTTTTGGAGTTTTGCAGCAAAACGCGCACCTGATGCGTCGCGCAGCTTGGCCTGCAGACGCGTCCGCAGCAGGCGTCCCAGCTGGAACTTGTTGACGCCAAAGTACGCCTCCACCTCGTTGGAGATGCCCTGGCGAAAGGCACGCGAGGGGTTTAGGGTTTAGGGTTTAAAGCACAGTTCCGCACGTCTGACTTGACAGGGAACTGTGCTTCGTTGCATCCGCCGTGGTTAGGGTTTAACCCTAGGGTTAAACCCTGGACCCTAAACCCCCCAGGCGTGCCGAGACAACATTCTGCACGGTGACAGGAGCTGCAGGGCAGTCTCGGCCTGCTGTGTCGGTGGTCCGCCCACTGCAGCAGCTCTCGTGGTTTCTGTGCAGGGAAGCTGGTGCCGGCTCCCCACCAGCTGCTCCAGATAGACGACCATGATGTCGGGGTCCTGCAGGAAGCTGTCCTCGCCGTGCGCCGCGTTTTCCACGATGCCGTTGATGAGGCCCGGCACAGCAGCCTCCAGACACACCCGCTGCACCTGCACCGCCAGTGATGACACACGTGTATCTTCCAGTTGTATGCTGGACGTCAGCCTCTGCCAGAGGCTGACGTCCAGCAAGCCTATATTGCTTCAGGGCGCCGGGGCAAAGCCAGGTCTCCAACCGCCTTTGGCTGCGCAAATTGCGCATTGCCCGTTGAGGATTTTTCTCAACCAAAGCAGCGAGAAACGCACTTTTCCGTTGCCGTGTTTGTGACACAGTTGTACCGCAAGATCAGGGGCTCATCACTGACCTGCCGCAGCACGGACATGGTGCCGGTGGTACACGCGTGCTGCCGCATCATCCAGCCCGTCACCAGCGACAGCACATACTCCCAGTACTGTTGCGGGGCCAGCTCCTGCGATGCGAGACGCTTCCATCGCGTCAACTTCCGCCATTGGTATTGCGAAAAGAAGGCTGCTGCCACATGTGAAATTTCTCCGACACTTGCCAATGTGAACCCCACACGCCAGCAGCGCGATCACACGGTCTGAGCAGGAAGGCTTCGATGGTACGGCTCTTGGCAGAGTTTTCAACGCACAAAACGGACATCGGGAGCAGATCGGCAGCAAGGAGTAAGGAAAACCAGATCCGTCAAGTTAATTTGACTTAGCCCTGCGGATTTGTGTTGATCTGCAGCTAAACGAGCTGGCCTTGCTACAGGAAGGATCTACTGCCAGAAAGCAGTAAAGCAGGAAAAGACAAGGCATCAATAAGATTTCAAGAAAATACAAGGCATCAAAAAGATTTCAAGCCCGCACCTTCTGGCTCCCTTCGGCGGCCGGCGGCTGCTCAACCTCCCCCGCCTGGTGCTGCGCAATGCAGGCGCGGGCGAGGGCCGCCCATGCGGCGTGCGTTGCCTGCATCCACCGGTGGTCCACCGCGCCCTGGAGGCAGCCGTCGTCGATGAGGGCGCACAGCGCCGCGGTCTGCGCCGCTGCATGCGCCGCCAGACCTTCAATATGCGGCGCCGGCTCGCCGCCGATCGCCGCCGCCGCCGCATCCCGTGAGCTCCCCGCCGCAGGCGGCGGCGTCAGCCCGGCGCCCTCCGCCGCGAGAGCCTGCAACACGTCCGCGGCGCCCAGCCGCCGCAGCTCCTGCCGCATGCGCACCGACACCATGCCGCCGCCGCCGCCGCCGCCGCCGCCGCCGCCGCCGGAACCACCGCCGGAGCTGACCGCGGCCTCCGCCAGCATGCAGGCGTCGTGGCCGTGGCCCTTCAGCCGCAGCAGCACGTGCACCAGCGCCTCCAGGACGTCGGGGCAGGCATCGTCCATGAAGACGTCGGCGCCGCCGGAGGAGCTGACGGTGGCGGCCGCCCAGAAGCGCACCGGGGAGCACGCTGGCGGTTCCGCCGTCATGGCCACCCGCGGACACAGGTGCACCGCCAGCCGCTTGGCGGCGAGGTCCGCGGCCACCTCCGCGAGCGTCGCCGCCAGCAGAGCCGTCATCGGCGAGCGAGCGGCGGCGGGCACCGCCGCCCGCAGCGCGCTCAGCCGCGCCTGCAGACGGGACGCAAGAGATCAGCACGACGCCAGCCCACGCCGCCCACTCTTGGCTCGAAATGGCTCGAAATGGCTTGAAATGGCTCGAAATGGCCCCAAATGAAACTCTGAGTCTCCGGCGGAGAATCTCCGGCGGAAATTCTCCGGCGGAGAATTTCCGCCGCAAACAGCCGCACGTCGCACCACAGCACAGTGCACACATGCACGGATGCGACGCAGCGGCAGACCTGCAGCGCCGTGATGCGGGCCGCCAGGTGCTTCATGGACGCCGTCCTTGCTGACGGGCCTGGCGGCGCGCCGTTCAGCGGACCCTTCGGTGGCACGGCAGCCCACAGCCCGGCGGCCAGGCCGCCGGTGAGCACGTGCAGCACGCGCGCCGCGGCGGTCGCCTCCGCTGCCGCGTCGGCGCCCAGCGGCCGCAGCACGCACGGCATGAAGGCCGCGCCGGCGGCTGAGCAGATCGCGCCGCGCGTCTGCAGCAGCACGCCCAGCGCGGCGCGGCGCTCGGCGGCGTCTGCCAAACCCTGCCCGGGGCCGCCGGGCAGTGAGTAGGACGCCGGGAAGGCGCCCAGCAGCGCGCCGATGGGCGGCAGGCCCGCCGGCGGCGGCGCGGCCGCGGGCCCGCCCACGGCGAAGCGGCTGCAGCATTCGGCCCAGGACCTGCGGCAGGAAAGAAAACGGTTTGACTCTGAAACGAGGCCACCGTTGGAGACTCAGTGCTCACGATGCAAGGCACGAGCGAGGACACTGTCAGGCAACCGATGAGTCAGGACAGAAGCGGGCTGATGATTTCTGTCGGTGTGCTCGACGTTTGCCATGCAGAGGGCTCGCCTGTCATGTGTGGCGCCGCCCCAGGGCAGCCGGTGGTGCCCCGTCACCTCCGCCCCCTCCGGCTGCAGCTCCTCGCTCAGGTGCAGGACGCCCAGCGCGAAGTTGTTGGCCAGGCGCGCGACTGCGAGACAGTGGTAGTGTGAGAAGCCCGTCGGCAACGTGCAGCCGCAGCATTTTCAGGCCCGCCAGAGGCAGCTGGAGACGAACAAGCAGGCACAGCAGAGCTATGCTAATCAACTCCAGCAGGCCAGCATTCGCTTGCATGCACAAGGAACGGTGCGCACGACAGGAGTGAGCGCGCAACAGCAGGAGGACAACCGCTGCCTCCGCTGTAGGCGCATTGTCACGCACCCGAAAGGGCGTCGCCGAGGTTGAGCTCCCTCAGGCCTCGCAGCGGCGCCATCTGGCTGTCCGCTAGCATCAGCTGCTGCGCCTCCTGTTCGTCCGTCCCTTTGCCGTTGTTCCTGCCTGTCTCTGCCGCGTCGGCGGCCGCCTCGGCGGCTTCCCCCGCCGCCACCTTGGCAACCGGCGGCTTTTCTGCGCAGCCCTGCAGCTGCCGCCAGCCCAGCAGCGGCCGCGTCCAGGCGGACAGGTCAAGCGTTTTGCGGCGCAGCTGCGCCGGCTGCGCACCGAGCGGCAGGAACAGCTGGCACCACAGCAGCTCCAGCAGCCACAGCAGCCAGGTGCCGTACACGTACACCAGGTACTGATCCGTCCACGACCTGCGCGCGGGCAACAAGGTCGTCGTGTGGTGCGACATCTGAGTTGGAAGCCGAACAGAGCGTGCCAGGCAAGCTGAGGCATCGCGGAAGTTCCTGCACCAGAGGCGAACCCCAATGTCAACCATGCATCAACGTGGAATCAGATCCACTTGCGCAACTCCCAATGCTGTGAACCATTATCATAAGAGTTTGGCGGCCGTCATAATCACCTGAGCGCAACCAGCAGCAGGCTGATGATGGCATACATTGCAATGCTGCAGCCGACATAACGGCTGCGGAATCGTAGGCCGCCGACGGCCCACATGAGGGCGGGCAGCGCCAGCAGCCCGGCGCCCATGGTTACCAGGTAGGCCATGTTGTGACTCCAGCCTGCAAGCGGAAGCCCATGCTTCGAATCCGAACGTGCTGATCGCCACGCCACTGGCGGCAGTCGCCGGCGACGGGCGTCCAATGTTTCAAGAGCGGCTGTATGCCTTGCGTCAAATGACATTCCGTGCTCCGTGCCTGTAAATTGTGCAACAGGCTCAGAAATTCGTTCTGACCATGGTTATGGGGCAGCTGTGGGGCGCACCAGCAATGAAGGCGCCGCGGCTGTCGAGGCCGGCACCGCGTAGGCCGGCGGCCAGCCCCAGGTGGCAGCCGGCAGCCACCGAGGCGGAGCCCAGCCAGCAGTCCGCCAGGTACCAAAGAGGCTGCTGGCAGCTTGGCCTGCTGCGCCTGATCATCCAGCCGGCCGCAGCTGCCATTGCCATAAGGCAGGCGCCGAACACCAGCGTGCTGTACCATCAGAGGCGTTCCATGACTCAATATGGCAGCCTTGAAGGCATAAACAAGCCTGCAAACCTGATGTAGAGGGTTCATTGTGGTCCGAAGAACGATCAGTCAGAGAGTCGAAAGCGCACGTGACTATAATGGCCGGCACGGCGCCGGAGAAGGCCGTCAGCCACAGGCAGGGTAGCTGAGCCAGCAGCGTCGCCTGCAGTCCCCGCATATGTGAGTGCTTGCTCTCGCCGCGGAGCAACCATCGCGTCACGCCCAACTCGAGGGCCACTGCACCGTGCCAGAACGTGTCGTCAGAAGTTGAATCGGGTAGACGGGTATTAGCGAGGGGCGAGTCCAGTCTCTTCATGCATTCTGATCCTGTAGATCAATCCGTGAGAGTCAGCGTCTCGTCCTGCAGCCCACACTGCAGGTCCTCACCCGCCAGAATCAAATGCATCGCGTTGTTGGGTGGAGGCGCCATCATGCGTCACGCTGGGCCGAGGGCTAGCGCCTGAATTTCATGCAATCATCATTGAGGACATGGGAGGCTGTGCCGGGCGTACGGCGTTCAGATGATTGTCTGCACCTCGCGTTTGCACTTTCTGGGACAAGGGGACTCAAAGTTCAGCTGCTAGGTGGCACTGTGTGACGCCTGTACCTGCTATTAGGGTCGCGTACTGGATGCGTACCACTTCCACGTGTGACTCGCTTGGCTTTATTTCGCGGGAGGGCGGCGCACTTTAGGACGCTCAGAAGGACGACAGGGTCATGCTGGACACCTATAATAGTAGCGGGCATGCCTTTACTTGCTGGACTCTGCACAGCGTCTTAATAGCCTGACTGGATAAAACAAATACGCGCAACCCCTCTCGTGCCAGCATCCTCGCCCACACCAGTGACGACCAATACTGTACAACCTGACCACGCCCAGTCATGTTCAGGCATCGGCGGCGTGATGCATGCCGCAGGTCACGCCGCAGCATGTGCCGGCGGTAGGGCTGTCGTTGTGTTTGCACGGCTGCAGCTCCTGGCGGCACTCCTGCACCTCTGTCAGGCGCCTGCGCATCGGAGCCAGGACGGGAGTCAGCCCACGGAACTTGTGCCAGTTCCTGCTCGAGCGGGAACCAGCCACCTCGGCCAGGTGTCGCTGAACGTCGGATACATCAGGCGAGACAGGCACAGGCGGCTGCAGGCGGCGGTCGGCATGCACCTGCAGTGACCACTTTCTGCGGTAGCTGTCGGCACCATAGCTGGCTGCATGGATCACGCCAACACTCAGAGCGCCAGCCTGGCTGGTGACTGAAACCCTAAACCCTAAGTACGGCGCATAGAAATCAACCTCAGTGCCCACCTGCCCTCGCCGTCGTCGTGGCTGCACCGCCCGCTGGAGCAGCAGCGCTTCTTGGCTTTGTTGCTGGCCGCGCAGCCGCCGCCGTCGCCGCCGTCTGGGGTGCGCATGCCGTTCAGGATGACAATGATCGCCGTGAGGGCATCCACAAGGACCGCGCCCCACAGCGTGAACGCCCCCAGCGCCGCCAGCACCACCACCGTCACCTGCAGCCGCCATGCAAATGAAACTTTCCGGGGCTCGCGTCAAAGCTTAAATCTGGGAACTGGGGATGGCGGCAGCCTCAGCGCCGCCGGAATGACCGCCATCATCTGCGCTTGCATCGTGATGCCTCAAGGGCGACGATAAAAATCGCCTTGGCCCCTAAACCCTAAACCCCTCAAACGCTACAGTACATAAAGTGCCGATATCGCCCGTGTGCGCAGGCATGCATGTCCGGAGACTCCGCAGCCACATGTCACTTCAACGCCACACCCGCGCGCAGCGGGTGTGGTGTTGAGGTTTTAGGGTTTAGGGGCCAAACCCGTTTCCGATGACCTGCTCCAGGGCAGCGCGGCAGCAGCCCGGCAGATTCGTCAGGTCGATCCACATCCCCAGCACCACAGCACGACAGGGCTGCCCACCTTGGCGGCGACGGCGAAGGCGATGTTCTGCATGATCCGCGCGCGCGCCGAGCGTGCGAGGCGCATGACTGCGCCCAGGCTGCGCAGGTCGGTGGTGAACAGCACCACATCCGCCGCGTCGACGGCGGCGCCGGCGCCGGCGGCGCCCATAGCGATGCCGACGTCGGCGGCTGCCAGAACCGGCGCATCGTTCATGCCGTCGCCGACGTGCGCAACCGAAAACGCGTGCCGCGTGCGGTACGCGTGTGCCTGTTTTGGGGGAGCGGCAGCCGGATCGCAGACTGGTCTGGAAGATCCGCTCGGTAGGGTTTAGGGTTTAGGGTGCCCACAGCGCTTCTGAGATTCGCAGCTGGGGTACTGTCAGCGTCTGCTGCAGGTTTCAGGCACAGACTCTGGTCGAATCTCGTGAGTGTCGTCACAGCGTGCCGATGGTGGCCGAGGTGCGCACCGTCTGCAGCTTGTCCTCGGAGGCAGGAGGCAGGGTTTTGACGGAATTTTTATGTAATCTACAGGGGCGATGCTGAGGCGCGCACCATCTGCAGCTTGTCCTCGGAGGCAGGAGGCAGGGTATTGATGTAATCTCTAGGGGGCAATGCTGAGGCGCGCACCAGCTGCAGCTTGTCCTCGGGCAGCAGGCCCCAGTGCGTGTCCGCCAGCGGGATGCCGACAGCGGCCGCCGCCGCCGCCGCCGGCCCCGCCCCGTCACCTGCAGCGCGGGTCACTCGTCTCAGAAAGGCTGCGCCGCCATCGGCTTAGGGTTTAGGGTTTAGGGTTAGGGTTTAAACCCTAAGGCTGCACAGGGCGTGTGCCCTGCTGGTCCGCTGCCTCGCCAACACCCAGGTCTCACGCACAAGATCCTGTGGACACGAAATCCTGTAGGTACCACGTCGTACTCACCTGTCAGCATTGCGCAGCGCACGCCAGCTGCCTGCAGCGCCGCTACCGCCGCCGGCGCCTCCTGCCGCAACGCGTCGGAGATGGCGATGACGCCCACGGCGGCACCGTCTGCCGCCACATACACCATTGACGCGCCTGCAGGCACATCAAGCACATCGCACGGCGAGGCTTGAAACTTTGCAATTCCCATCTTTGAGTGCCCTTGCTGCAATCGGCAGCTGCAGGTCGCCAGCATCTGTGCGTCATTGCTGCACAGGCATCAGCATCTACACCTGCTTCAAAAGAGCCGAAACCTCTCTCGGGAGGCGTGAACCACGTCCAAGGGTTTAGGGTTTAGGGTTAAGGGTTTGTCTGTTGCAGCGGCGGACGCGCACCGGCATCCTGCCACCGGTGGACATCGTCGCTCTCCAACGCCGCCAGGTCGACGCCGCGGGCCGCGAGCAGCTTCCAGGCGCCGATGGCGACGTCTCGGCCGTCCACAACAGCCACAATGCCCTGCACGTGGCACCGAGTGTTGGTTAACCCTAAACCCTAAACCCTGCACGCGGCACCGAGCGTTGGTGCTCCGCATCACGACGTGCAGAGGCTTGCTGCAGGCGTCAGGGTTTAGCGAACCCAAAGCTGCGGCCGGCACCTGCAAGGTGTGACATTGCGGCGCGCAGATGGAGGTCAGCCGCTGGCGTGCCAGGGAGCAGCCGCGCCGCTCACTGCCGCGTCGGGCCTAGAAGCAGCGAAGCTGCAGCACACTGATTCCGGCTGTGCATGCTTGTGCTCGTGGTTAAGGTTTAGGGTTTAGGGTTTAGGGTTAAGCACTCCCGAGAGCCGTCTGTGGTACATGGCACAAATTGCAGAGAATTCATTGTGGAGTCCGATCCGTTTGCAGATGTTTCACTCGACGTACGAGGTATGCCTACGAAGTATGCTCACCTGGCCGTGGATGGAGACGCTCGACTGCACGGCGCCGATAAGAGGCAGCTGCCGCCCCGCGGCGCACCCGACGATGGCGGCGGCCAGCGGGTGAGACGAGCCCCGCTCGACCGCCGCCGCCAGCTGCAGCACTTCCGCCTCGTTGTGGCCCGGCGCCGCCAGGCAGTGCGTGACCTGCGGACGAGCTCGAGCGGACATCGCCAGGGTGAACACCAGGAAACGAATCGACGGCCGCCGCCGGCTGCCTCGTCGCAGCCGGGCGCCGCCGGGTAGCGCGCGACCCGCAGACGCAGAATGCGCCTTTGTAGGGTTTAGAGTGTAAAGCGGAATCGAAGACGTGCTCTCGACTGCAGCATGTCCGCCTTGCCGTGGGGCGGCACCGCCGCGACCTGTGGGTACGGATATCCTCAGGCTCGAAGGCTTGGGAGAATGCCGCATCCTCCGTGAGATGATACAAAAAAACTAAAATTATATAGCTCGGGCCCGCGCATTCGCGCTGATGTGCTTGCGGCACAGCATGGCTGGGAGATACCAGCAGGTGGACTGCTCTTCCGGCTGCGACTTTCGATGCGATGGCAGCCCAGCAGAAAATGCCGCGGCGCCTTTCTTAGCCGGATGTCGGCGCGCCCAAAAGCGGTCGCAGGTCAGCGTCCCTGTCTTGCCGGGGCAAAACGGTTGAAGAGACGACGTTTTTATGTTTATTACCGCTTTGTTAATACAAAATATATTTAAAACAAAGTCAACACACTTAATGGACGGTCCTAAGGTAGCGAAATTCATTGACATCTAATTTGTACCTTAGAACCATATGTCGCAGCGCACCTGGCAGCGTCCGCGGGTCAGCGTCCCCGTCTTGTCGAAGGAGACGACCTGCACGCCGGCCAGCGCTTCGAGCGTGTCTCCACCCTTGATCAGCACGCCCCGCTGCGCGGCGGCGGCGACAGCGCTGCAGTCACAACACCGTAAGTACTTGCTGTACTGCTGTTCATATCTCGTATCTATATTCGTCTGAAGAAGCTCCTCCAGGGTGTCGCCGCCCTTCACCAGCACGGCCTGCCGCGCGGCGGCAGCGCCGACGGCGCTGATTGAACAGAAAATCCCGGAGCGCATCTCAATTGCCTGCCATCTCAGCGCGGTTTTGCAGACATGAGGGGCAGAGCCCAGACCAGCGCGTCCTGCAGTCGAGGCTGCTGTTGGGCGCTAAACCCTAAAAAATCGCGTCTCGGCAGGCTCCCGCTGGTTCACCACTAACCACGTGGACTCTGTCAGAAGGCGCGGCCTCACCTGCAGACGGTGACGGGCGTTGACAGGATGAGGGCGCAGGGGCAGGCCGTGACCAGGAGCTGCAGCGACAGGTAGATGTAATACTGCAGCAGCAGGGAAGACAAGGGTGTTGGCAGCATATAATATTTATACATATATATATATATATATATATATATATATATATATATATATATATAAAAAATCATTTTGTACAAAATTGCCGCTGACTGACACATGGTTATTATACATGCAGCATATAATGTATATATGTATGTATGTAAAGGTGTCAGTCAGCGGCACAAGCGGGCATGATCCGGCATCTGCTTCAGGCAGCATCGGAATGCAACGATTGCATTTCTCGACGGGCGGACAGCACAAGGGCAGCCCACCGCGGCATGCTGATTCGAGCAGGCTGCTGCAGCGGGCAGCGCCGACAACACAAACCTCCGCTGGTTTGATCACATGCGCCGCCGCGAAGCTGACCTTGTTCTCGCGGCCGTCAACGGCCCAGGGCACGAATGCGACGGCGAGGCAGACGGCGATGATGACGGGGGTGTACACTCTCGCGAAACGCGTCACGAGCGTCTCCATCGACGACTGCTGCAGCGCTGCGGCTTCCACCAGACGGGACATGCGGGCCATGGCGCTTGCGCCCGCCGGCGCCGTGGTCTGCACCTGAGGATTCAACAGCAACCGGTCTGCTGGAAAGACGTCAACGTGGCAAGCAACGACTTCAGATTTATAATATTAAAAAAACAAAAAAAAACAAAAAAAACTGCAGGGCGCTCGCGCCCACCAACGTGGTCGTTTGCATCTAGGGGATCTAAACCCTAAACCCTAAACCCAACAAGGCCGACAAGGTCCGGAGATGTGGACCTTGAAGACAATCAACAGGCCCTGAAGCTGAAGCCCCACATGGGCTGGCCGCCAACGGCCACGGGAGTGCGGAGTTGGCCGACTGATCAAACGGCGCTTGATCTGTGAAGATCACATGGTAGGTGGGTGTTTTTCCTGTGTTGTTTCATGAGGGGCGTTCTCACCGTGAGGGGCGAGCCGCCCATGTTGACAGTGCCGCCATAAACCGCGTCGCCCTTGCCCTTGCTCATCGGCGCCGCCTCGCCCGTCAGCAGCGACTCGTCGACGGCCGAGTGGCCGGCAATGACAGTGCCGTCAAGCGGCACTCGCTCCCCCGGGCGCACCAGGACGTCTGTGCCCACCGCCACGGAGTCCGCCGCCACCTCCGTACCTGCGAAACGCACGTCAGGACAGCTCAGCAATAGAAGGACATCCACATACCAGGGTTTGGATCGAGAGGCACAGCGGTTGTAGGGTTTAGGCCCTGAGCGGAGCGCAATTCCCTGGGCGCACCAGGATGTCCCCGACCGCCACCGAATCCGCCACCCTAAACCCAAACCCTAAACCCTCCTTGCCTGACAGGTAGCACATGTTGAGACTGATGCATGTCCAGTAGGCCTGGAACCTCTGGCAACAAGAGCACGCCGGTGTCGGCAGCGCGCCGGCGACTGCTTGATCAGTCCTGGGACTCCACTCTTCGTGCCGGAAACGACGCACCAGGTGTCCAAATGGGCGACGGCGTCAAGGCGCACCGCCACCACGCCGCCGACCGCTTGATGAGTCCCGATATATCACAACCAGTAGAATGAATAGAGAGATCGAGGGAAACCGGTAGACACCGACTCGCCGGTGTCCACGGTGGTCTCGAGGAGGGTAAACCCTAAACCCTTACTAACCCTAAACCCACCAGCACGCCGGCGTCGGCGTCGCCAAGTGCTGATCTGACACAAAAGGTTCACATGGAACCGACACAAGGCTTCACCGGTGTCCGCCAGGACGGCGGTCTCGGGCCGCAGCGCCAGCACGCCGGCGATCGCGTCGCTCGCGCGGCCGCTGACGTTGCGCTCCAGCAGCTCCGCTATGCTGAAGAGCACCACCACGACGCCCGCCTCGGTGTATTGGCCGATGGCGATAGCTCCTGCGATGGACGAACTAATCATGTGTGTTCGGACTGTTTGGGCAGCCAACACCGAAGACACTGAAGAGCACCACCACGACGCCCGCCTTGGTGTATTGGCCGATGGCGACAGCTCCTGCAGTGGACGGATTGGTGAAGTTTGTTGCTTGAGTGTTTTGGGCAGCCAATCCACCGAGGAGCACCGCCACGACGCCCGTCGCTGTGAACTGCCCGCTGGCGATAGCTCCTGCGATGGACGGGTTGGTTGGGTGTGTGCGGATTGTTTGGGCAGCCAAAACCACTGAAGAGCACCACTACGACGCCCGCCTTGGTGTCTGAATTTCGGAGATGCTCCAGAATCTGGTGAACCTGTGTACTGGCCGATGGCGATAGCTCCCTGACATGGTCGGATTGGTGAAGCTTGTTGTGTTAAGTTGTTTGTGCAGCCAATCCACTGAGGAGGACCACCACGACGCCCGTCGCTGTGAACTGCCCGCTGGCGAGCGCACCTGCAGGGCAGAGTGTGATTATCAGACTGCGCTCGTGTGGGATGCACCGGAGGTTTGGGAGCCTTGATGTCTGCCAAACCTAAACCCTAAACCCTAGACCCTAATCTCCGCATCAACACCGGCATGGACGGCGCAAAGGGAAGATAAACACTGCACCGCCACGTCATCTTTGATGCAATATGCTCAGCTGCAAAGCCTGGCGTCTTCAGCATTTGAGCCTTGCTGAGCCGCAGAGGCATGTTGGCAGGAAATCAGGGGGCGGAAACGCGCCTGCGACGGCGATGCTCATGAGCGCGTTGATATCGATGATGCGGCAGTGCAGCGCCGCCGACGCCTTGAGCACAATGCGTGGCAGCTTCACGGCGACCGCTCCGAGCGCGACCCACTTGAAGTGCTCCAGCCACCAGACGCCTGCCGGCAGAGAGCACGACAACTCGTTCTCCCGTCTGAAAGGGTGATTGAACCTATCGACGCTGAGAGAGAAGACTGCAAATGGGGGCTGTACCAGCTGGCTCTCTGCGGCACGCCTGGACCCCATGGACCTGTGTGTCACGTCTGTGATGTCACAACATCCGCTTCCATGCTTGCGAGCGCACTAAAATGCACACGACTGTGAACAGCGACGCCAGCGCTCTGCAGGCGCGCGACAGGCGGGAACACACGTTCCCCCCACCTGTCATGGGGGACAGGTAGTGCAAGCACGACAGCAGCAGCAGCGCCGCCGCGGCCAGCGTGCTGCGCGGTGGCAACCAGGAGTGACCGCCGACCGGCAGCGCCCGCGGCGGCGCGAGCGACGCCTCCAGCAGCGCCTCGTTCAGGGCGGCGACCAGCGCCCCCAGGCTGACGCGGGCCGGGCTGTGGTGCACCGCCACCGTCCTGGTGACGACCGAGATCTTGACCTGTGGCAGACATGGGGATGCGATCGCGCGGGTGCTCAGGACGCCGTCAGCAGGCTGTGGTGAGGATGGAGGCCAGTCACCCCGCTGGCGCAAGGCCACAACAACGTCGGCTCGGGTGCAGGGACTCATAAGTGCACAGGCTGTGCAGGCAAGCTGCCGCCGCGTCCATCAACACAACACTAAGGCGGGATGGGAGTGCTTCTGCATTCACCGTGTGGACGCCGTCCAGCGGCAGCAGCATGCGTTCGATGAGGGGGGCCTCCGCAGGGCAGCACAGTCCCTGCACGAAGATCTGCGTCCACACGGGCTTGCAGTCTGCCTCATTGGCGTTGCCTGCGTACGATGACGGCGACGTCAGGTTATTCCGAACCGGACGTTGACGATTGCACTGCTGCTCCTGCCGTGCCGTGCGCACTCAAGTTTCTGCTATGACACATTGGCAGGCTCTGTGCTCGAGAACGTTCACCAGTAAAATTGCGTAACGAGTTTCGCACTGGCGCAACGATTGGATCAGCGCACACCTGTGGTGACAATCTCCAGCAGCGTGTCGCCCACTGCCTCGTCTGAGCTATGGTCGCATACATCATGGTCAGGAAGCTTCTGCAGCAGCGCCTTTTTCGCCTGGCAGCTGCAGGTGTGGCCGCAGGAGTCTCGCTGCGCAATCTCGTCAGCACTGGCTGGGACGGGCAAGTCTGCACCCCCATAGATGCTGCCGTCGCGCCCATGCCCATCTTCATGCTGGTGATGCGCCGCGGAATGGCAGTGTGAGCTGCGATCGTGGGCGCACTCGTGCTGCACATGCAGATCTGCGCCACCCCCTGCGCACGGGGTTGGGCAGCCTTCGTCGCCGCTGCAGCCGGCCGGCTGGCCAGGCAGATGCGGCTCCCTGCAGTGACCTCGAATCAAATATGTGATATTTGCGTCGGCTCCTGACGTGTGCACTGGCGTGCAGCTGCATGTTCCGACCATGGCGAGCAACCTGTCGGCGAGAACCGCACTCTACAACGAAAGTCTGATGCGCCGATGGCTGCAGTTCGGCACCAAACGAGGCGCTGCCAGCACTTACGACAGGGCGAACGCTTGCAACTTGCAATGCTACCTGACGGTACAGAGAGCACACCTCGTGACGACAGGTCAGCGGCGTCCCATCTGTGACTACTTTTAGGATGACTGATTCTGTGAAAGATCTCTGTGACTTCCTCCCAGTACTGTGACTTGCTCTATCCCTATGAGAACTGTGTGTGTGGCGAACCTTCTCCAGTTCAAGAGAATCGTCCTTGAGTTGAGCAGCAGATTTGCTGGGAGCGACGCGGCATTGCCGAAGCCCAAGGCCGCAGCGCGGCTGGTCATGTGCACCATCATGTTTCCGAGCGTGATCACTATGTGCAGGTAGCATAGGGTTTAGGGTTGATGGATCGCGGTTCTGGAATCCGGGTATATACGATTGATCAGGGCAGCTGTAGAACGACAGCCACAGCACCAGCGGCCTTTCGTTTGCAGCATCGCCGATGCCGGCGCTTGTGCGCACGCACAAACGAGGAACAAGCACAACCACTCACGATACCAAGATGACGGGCTGTCGCTGCAGAGTTCAAAATCACGAGCAGAGTTCGTCATTCAACTCAGACACTGCCGCGACCTCCTCATGCCAGTAGCTCGGCAGCCGTCCCCATGGGTTAGGCATCGAAGCGTCCGTGAGGTACGCGTACGAAGCGCCAAGCTGCTGAGCATGGCGCAGGTGGTGCTTGATGTGCTCACGCGACAGGTGCCCAGTCCCGTGCACGACCACGGCCGCCTTCGGCATCGCGGCGCAGCGGCGGTGCCGACCCCACGGCCCAGATTCTGACCATGCTTGTAGCGTGTCTTCGAACGTCAGGACAATGTCGGCCTGCAAGACGCATTCGAAGCTACGTGTCAGCATTCCATTGCAGGCTTCCTCGTCCCCTTTTCTGCCAGTGTCGGCGTTCCTCGCCCCTCTCTAGCCGGCTGGATCCGTCCGCAAGGGAGATATTGGCGGTGCGCGCAGGTCTGCATGCTGTCTACAGCCTCGTGAACGTTCAAGCATATGGCGCTGCAATCCTCCGTGCGCCACTTCTGAGATGTGACACCCGCGACGGGTGCAACCCGGAGCAGTGGCCGAGGCAGTGCACCTGTTTTGCTAGGCCCTTGTCCAGCACATTCCCCGGGTTCAGGATCAGCAGCTGCGCGTCGCCTTGCGCTTTCACTGCCTGCCGCACCGCTGCGCAGTACGCCAAGGACGTCTTTGTTGCCTGCGCCGCACACAGCGCAGAAAGGGTCAGCGACATGCTCGGGATGCCGAGACAGATACATCCATGTTCCAGCTTGAGAACGGATATCATGCAGCAATTTGAGTCAGCATGCCGGCAGCAGCAATGTGGCAGATTCTGTGTTCGAGCCTGATCCAAATACAAGCCTGTTACTTGCTCTGCACATGTGGCGCAATCAGTCAGGGTGGCCGGCGCACCTGGCTGACGACCTCGTCGACGAAGATGCCGGACAGGCACTCTCCATACTCGGCGTACCACACTACGATGTCTGAAAGCACCTCCTGCAGCGTCCGCCTGCCGTAGCTCGTGTGCACATAGCCTACGGCGCGCACGCCGCTCTTGGCGAGCCGCCTGAAGGTGGCGTGATACAGATCCGCCACGGCGGAGCCGGCGCACGGCTCCGGCGGGCCACTGTCTGCGCCTGTGATGACCACGATGGACGCCGCGCCGGCGAGGGCCTGCGGGGTTTTAGGGTTTAGGGGGTTTAGCGCAAGGTGTGTCAGCAGGGTGCGACTCGTCGCTTCCCATCAAACGCTCGCGATGGCTGAGTAAATGGAGCGCACCGCCTCTGTGCCGTGTGCAGGGATACAAGCAAGCTGAACGTTCTGCTGCTGTCATCAACATCTGCGCAGCGGCACACTGACTCGTCATGTGGTGCTGACAGGCTGAAGCGGTCGCAGACACTGACAGAGCGTTGAGCATGCTCACAACGTCGGCGTATGCGGCTGCATCAGGCCACAGGTAAAAGGGTATAAGCATTCCCTCCAGCTTTCCCTACAAGGAACAGAAAAGGAAGAAATCTCAAAACAGCACCCATTCAAAGATGCGCATGGCAAATCAGTGTCACTGGCGTTGGTGGAGTTGCTCTACAACGCCAGCGACAGCAGCAGCCAGACTCACGTCCCATCCCGCGTGAATGAAATCGCAATCACACATGCAGCCGCACGCCACAGCTGTGAGCTGAATGTCACCATAGGCACGATCTCCTTCCTGCCGCCGAAGAGGCCGCAGAGGCCGCGCATGCCAGCAGTTGCAGGGGGGCGCGCCTGTGAGACATGAGAAGTCACCCGGGTCTTCCAACACTGCATCTGATTAGGTCTTTGAATGCAGAAGCAGCAGGCATGGCCGCATTCTGCAGCATGGCGGCGCCGCAGAATGCGGTTATGGCGCCGGGCAATGGCAGCATGCATAGTTGGCCAGCTGCCATAAGCCATCGGATGATAGTGCAGCTATCGCTGCGGTGCAGCGCTCGAGCTGCTTAGCTCTGTGTAGCAAGCATGCCCACCTGCTTGCTGCAGTCGATCCTGCCGGTGACGGGGTCCAACTACAGCGGCGAATACTTCCTTACTTTGCAGCTGCACACAGGCGTGCAGCTGACTGAAGCGTACGCAGACGCTGGAGGTCTGAGGTCTTGTGCCAGGCACACGATCGTGGCGGTCATGAACGTTATAAGTGGCGCAGGGGTCAGCAAAGCTGTTGGCACGTGATGAAGAGTGCCAGCGCCTGTGACGGTCAGGCCAATTCCTTCGCCGAGTCAGCTGTGTTGCAGGTCCCTACTGAAGAGATTGCAACTTCGCGGTTGTACGCTTTGGGCAGTGGGTACCCGTGGTCAGCTACTTTAGTCATCAAAAAGGGGCGTTTGGGACCCTGCCACGGTGGCGACTCCTTTCTGTACCAGCTACCGTCCTGCAAAGACGGGGCTAGCTGGCTAGGCACTATCGGATCTCCGTCAGAGCAACAGAAGCTGGGACTGCTCATTCCTTCAGGAGCATGCTGGCAGACCAGCCATAGTCACCTAGGCATATCTGTGAAGGCGCGGCGGAGTTGGACGACGTGCGAGGGCGGGCTGTGAGCCGTAGTAACGGCGTGACGGACGCCGGGGGTCTGCTGCGGAGCCGATTGCTTGCGGTGAGATTACAAGCTGATCCTGGCAATGAAAAGCAGCCAGCAGACGATTGTCGGGCCACTCCGGCCGCGAGTTGCTCGGTCGCGATTGCAGGCACTCTTGTATTCGCCTGTGTCGCACCACCACAGGTTTGCGTGAACAGGATGCTCCTGGTCTCCGTGTTCATGAATGCAGCTCAAAAACAACAATCATGTATTGCGCACGCTTCGTGTGGCATTGCTGCTCTGCTTGTTTTATTAGCGCTTATCAGAGATGCTATGGTCACTAGCTGTCACAGAAGAAATAGCAGGTGCAGGTGAATTGACGGGATTTGACCGTAATGCCGAGCTATTGAGGATGGCCATTGAGCAGCTGTTGGCACCTCGCCACGAGCGGCGACGCAAGTTGCCACCTTTGCATGAGCTGGATTTGCCATATCTGACAGGGTCAGCATCCAGCATGCAGCCTCCTCACAGGACAGGTGCACGAGTGCCTTCCAGCCCTCATCGTGCTTCACAGCGGTAAAGCGGCGCCGCATGTCTCTGATCCTCCTCCCCATGGCCATGCGCAGGACACTCGGCCCTGGGCGGCTGTACTCCTCGCAGTCCAGGGCGCCAGCATGGCGCAGCCTGGGCGGAGGCACCGCCGCACCGCTGCGGGGGGAAGCACCCTGCCCTTCCTTGTCCTGGCGCTCGCTCTCGGCAGCGCCACCACAGCCTGTGCGCAGCTCGCCTGGCCGACGTCGGCGTTTCCATACGGCAGCAGCGCCGGCGATGCGAGCGGCGACGTGGGGGACGATGCAGGCGTTGAGGTGAGAGTTGCCCGACTGCGATTGGGACCAGCTGCAAAGCTTGTCCATGCAATTCCTGCCGCGCATGGCCGTCAGAACACCTGGATTTCTGGCCGAGTTCTGGACGCGCTTTCAACCGAGGCCTGCCGCATGCCCTTCGTGCAGCTGTCGCTGGGCGTGCCGCTCATGTTCTTTGGGGCGACCAGGACGTCGGCGTTCGTGGTTGACAATGGTGCGCTCCATTGGCCTGCCTTTTGCAGGTCAAATTTTAGCCCGAAGCCGTGCTCAGCTGAGCTTGATTTGATTTGATTTGATTTTTGCTCTGCAGTTTTGCACTCTGCCTCCCATGCCTTTCTTCTTGAAACCTGTGCACAAGCCGCATCTGGCTTAGGGTTTAGGGCTGAGGGTTTCCCCGGTGTCGTGTCTGAGTGTTGCGCCAGCAGCAGCCTGAGCTGCTGTCCATATTTCAACTAAACTTTCAACCTTCAACGTCCCGCTGTTGCTGGAACAGGTGCCATCGGATTCGCGACGTCCGCATGGCCAGCGGACTCGGCGGACTTCGGCACTGCCGCCAGCGCGCCGATGGTGCGTCGTCTGCCGGCTACATCTCGGCTCCCGCTTTTGAGCTTCGCATTGGGTCGCTCGAAGTTCACATATCTTAGACTGTTCCCGCTTCGCCACACGTCCACCCCCACCATGCGCAGACCTTGCCGCACTTGTGAATTCCACACGTCTCTACCCCAGGTGCATCACGCCGACACCGCCGATTCGATCCTGTACAGCCTGCCCTGCTGAGCCTGAGTCATGACCTCGTGACCCTTGCATCCTGGTGCAGGTGGCTCCCTTTTTTGCGGACCTCAACATCCAGGCCGGCCGGCAGGCCGGCGTCGACAGCAACATCTGGTGGCGGCTGTCCACCGCTGGCCCCGACCTCACTGCAGCGGCAGGCATCATCCAGCCCGCCTTTTCGACCCTGGGCGGCGCAGGATTCTTCCCGTCTTCAGTCCTCGTCACCACCTGGTGTGCTCCTACCCGTTCCCGCCTTTCCGGCGTCACGTTCCAGTTCCCCCTCCTTCCTGCCCTGGACTGCCGACATTGCAACGCTCAGAAGACTCAGCCGGTCGCAAAACCCTAAACCCTAAACCCTACAGAGCCTGAGACCCAGGTGTGCTGTCTCCCATCATGCCACCCTTTTCTGATATGATTTGATATGATCTGATATCTGCCACCCCTGGCCGCGTCATGCCGCTGCATGCCCTGCGCAGGAGCACATCGAGACTCTCAAGGTGTCCCGGCCCGGTTCTGACGGTTTTGAGTGTCGTACAGGGACTCGGCGCTTCCCGGCAAGAGATTCAGCGACCCGGATCCCGACCCCACCAGGACGGACTCCTTCCAGGCGGTGCTGGCGTGGGACTCTAGCCGCACCTTCGCCTGCTTCTTCTACCCCGCAGGCGGCATCGACTGGATCGAGTCGACAACGATGACCAGGCCGGCCGCAGTGGTGCGTTCTGCGCACCTTGACGAGCTGTGGTGCGCGTTTCATGCGCGCACGAGCACGGCCTCTCAGCCGGCTGGAAACAGCGGAACAGGATAGTCGACAGATGTCCACTGACTGCCTGCGCACGTGCGCCGCCGTTGCCGGCAGGTGCATGTCGCCGGCGGCGTGCGGCGCCTTTTCTTTTTTCAAGCACGGTGTGGTCGACCTCCAGCAAGATGCAGCTGATGTTGCTGCCGGGGCCTCCGCCGCCCTAAACCCTAAACCCTAAACCCTACGATCCTGCCGCCGCAGGGCTTCGACAACGGCGATGGCCTGTCCTACTATGAGGTGCCGGGCCTCAGCCGCTCGTCCGCCGTCGGCGGCATGGCGTCCACGACCAACATCGGCCAGCAGGGCTCATGGTGCGCGCACATGCCATGAATTGTCAAAAATAATACTAGAATAATACAAAAATAATACAGGATAATCTAGGATATTCTAGCATGACTATGGTTCTTCAAAGGTTTCAGAATGAAACATGACAGAAAGAGGAGGAAAAGACAGAGAAAGACACACATCGGAACCCGGCATCAGCCGCTGCCGCTGCCTCGGCGACAGTCGACGATGCACCGGTCAACTTGGCTGCCGGCGCGCTGAAAAATGCCGGCCCAAGATGTCGGACTGCAGTAATCGATGCATGTTAGTATCCCCCTCCTGCTCCGCGTGACAACAGCAGGCGCCAGAGCTGTTGTTCGACAGCGCTGGACACGTGCTGCAATGTTTGACGGAGGTGCTTCCGGGTGGACAACCTCATGCCTACTCTCCCCCTGCCACAGCCCGCCGCAAGCGCGCCGCCTCCTACTAGCCCGCCGCAGTCCAGCCCGCCCGCAATTCCGCCGCCCAGCCCGCCGCTCTCGCCGCCGCCCTCGCCGCCTCCCGTCTCGCAGCCTCCCCCTCCACTGAGCAGCCCTCCGCCCCCGCCGCCGCAGGAGCTCGGCAGCCCACCACCACCGTTGCCCTCGCCGCCGCCGCCGCAGCAGCTAGCCAGCCCGCCGCCGCCGCAGCTAGCCAGCCCGCCGCCGCCCCCGCCACCGCAGGAGCTCGGCAGACCACCACCACCGTTGCCCTCGCCGCCACCGCCGCCGCAGCAGCTAGCCAGCCCGCCGCCGCCGCAGCTAGCTAGCCCGCCGCCGCCGCCGCCGCAGCAGCAGCTCGCCAGCC
>JAABUL010002281.1_pt1 | contig 32329 bp, 29 predicted proteins | sample 5559151 | NCBI WGS metagenome assembly JAABUL01 (sample SAMN10711876, study PRJNA513368) | rock metagenome | isolation source: Antarctica rocks | place: Antarctica: Victoria Land, Pudding Butte sud | reverse complement strand
AACCGACAGGAGGCCGTGAAGCAGATTGCATCCTCGGTCGACGCGTTGCTGGTCGTCGGCTCGGCCAATTCGTCCAACTCCCAACGCCTCAAGGAGGTATCGGAGCGGGCCGGCTGCAAGAACAGCCAGTTGGTGCTGCGCGCATCCGACATCGACTGGGCGCCGCTCGGCGATATCCGCAAGATCGGCATCACGGCGGGGGCTTCGGCTCCGGAGGTCCTGGTCGAGGAGATCATCGACGCTTTCGCGGAGCGCTACACGATCGAGGTCGAAACGGTGGCGACCGTGACCGAGACGATGTTCTTCCCGCTGCCGCGCGAGTTGCGCGCGATGACCGAGCCCGCGGTGGTTTCCGTCGTCCACTGAACGGCCGTATCGGCACGCAGGATCGGTATCGGCGCCTCGCCCGATGCGGGCGCCGTCTCGGTCTCGGATGCCGGGCGATATCGGTCCTTGGATCGCGTCGGCGCCGCGGAGCAGAGCCTTCCGCTCATCATGGCGTGCAGCCGCTGTCCTCCCGCCGATCCGGACCCCTCCATGGCCGTGTATACCGAGGTCTCCGACAGCGCACTCGCGGCCTTCCTGGGCCGCTACGATATCGGGATGCTCCTGTCGTGCAAGGGCATTGCCGAAGGTGTCGAGAATACGAACTACGTCGTGCACACCGAGGGCGGGCGCTTCATCCTGACGCTCTACGAGAAGCGTGTGGCGGCCGCTGACCTGCCGTTCTTCATCGGGCTCATGGACCATCTCGCGGCGCATGGGCTTACCTGCCCGAAGCCGGTCCGAAACCGCGACGGCTCGGCGCTCGGCACGCTTGTCGGGCGCCCGGCCGCCATGGTTTCGTTCCTCGACGGTGTCTGGATCAGGGACCCCGGGGCGACCCATTGCGAAGCCCTCGGCCGCGCGCTGGCCGAGCTGCATCTCGCCGGAGCCGACTTTGCCATGCACAGGCCGAACGCGCTGTCGGTCGAGAGCTGGCCGGGGCTGTTCGCGGCGGCGGGCCCGGGCGCCGACGCGCTATCGGCGGGCCTCTCCGCCCTGGTGGCGGCGGAACTCGCCCAGCTCGCCACCGCCTGGCCGCGCGGCCTTCCGGAAGGCGTCATCCACGCCGATCTCTTTCCCGACAATGTCTTCTTCCTCGGCGACCGGCTATCGGGCCTGATCGACTTCTATTTCGCCTGCACGGATGCTTTCGCCTACGATCTGGCCATCTGTCTCAACGCTTGGTGCTTCGCTCCGGACGGTCGTTTCGACCTTGCCCGGAGCACGGCGCTGTTCGAGGGCTATGGCGCGGTACGGCGGCTGACGCCCCAGGAGGTGGCGGCTCTGCCGATCCTGGCGCGGGGATCGGCGCTGCGCTTCCTGCTGACCCGCCTCGTCGATTGGCTGAACGTGCCCTCCGGTGCGCTGGTCAGGCCCAAGGATCCGCTCGAATATCTCCGCAAGCTGCGCTTTCACCAGGCGGTCGGGTCCGCCGACACTTATGGGTACCGATGAGCGAGACGATCACGATCTGGACCGACGGCGCCTGTTCTGGCAACCCGGGCCCAGGGGGCTGGGGCGCCATCCTGCGGGCCGGGGGTCAAGAGAAGGAACTGTCGGGCGGCGCGCCCGCCACGACCAACAACCGCATGGAACTCACGGCCGCCATCATGGCGCTCGAGTCGTTGAAGGGTCCGAGCGAGGTCGATATCCACACGGACTCGCAATATGTGCGCGGCGGCGTGACAGGCTGGATCCACGGCTGGAAGCGCAACGGCTGGCGCACCGCCGACAAGAAGCCGGTGAAGAATATCGAGCTGTGGCAGCAGCTCGACGCCGCCACGGCCCGCCACCAGATCCGCTGGCACTGGGTCAAGGGCCATGCCGGCCACCCCGAGAATGAGCGCGCCGACGTCCTCGCCCGCCAGGGCATGGCGCCGTTCCTGCGGCGCTGACGCCGCGCGACGAGGTGAAACCCCGGCGCTCGCCAAAGCCGCCGCCGGCCTATAGGCTCCGCCGATGCTGCCTTCACTGCTCTTCGACATGGACGGAACCCTGGTCGACACCGAGGACCTCCACTTCGCGGCTTTCCGGACCATCCTGGAACCGCATGGGATCACCCTCGACTGGGCCGACTACCGCCGCTTCATCATGGGCCATCCCAACCACGCCATCGCGGCCCATTTCCTGCCGCACGTGCCGCAGGAACGCCATGCCGGACTGATGGACGACAAGGAAGCGCACTACCGCGCCCTGGTGAAGGACGTGACGCCGGCCGCCGGCCTCATGGACCTTCTCGACTGGGCGGACCACGAGACCGTCCCGTTGGCGGTCGTCACCAACGCTCCGCGCGCCAATGCCGAACTGGTGCTCGAGGCACTCGGGATCCGCGACCGCTTCAAAGCCGTGGTGGCGGGCGACGAGGTGTCCCATCCGAAGCCCCATCCCCTGCCGTATCTGACCGCGGCGGAGCGGATCGGCGGCGACATCGGCCGTTCGGTGGCCTTCGAGGACTCCGGCTCGGGCGTGGCATCCGCGGTGGCGGCGGGCCTCCCGGTCGTCGGCGTGGCATCGACGCTCGACGAGAACGGGCTGAAGGGCCGGGGTGCGGCGCTGTTGATCCAGGACTATCGCGACCCTCTGTTGAAAGGTTTCCTCCACCGGCACCTGCGGCTCGACCAGGAGCGCGGCATCACGCCGGACCGGTAGCCCTCATTCACCGCGTCACCGGCGGGGCGGGGGCTGGGCCGAGGCCATGCCACGCTTCCTTTTGCAGTTCGACCGCGTTACCAAGGGCTCACGCTTTCGGCGACAAGGCCACGACGGTTCAGATGCGGTTGTCTCAGGTTCTCGTATTGCTCGCCGCGGAGCCTGAGGAGCGTATCAGTTTCAGCGATATCCTCGCTATTCTGAGCGATCGCTCATTTGCCATCCTGGTCGTGCTGCTCGGGTTGCCCAACTGCCTGCCCATGCCGCCGCCGATCCCGACGATCTCGGCCCTGCTCCTGATCATGATCGCGGTCCAGATCGCCATGCAGCGGCCGGAGCCATGGTTCCCGGGCGCCATCCTGCGCGGTTCGGTGGCGCGCAGCGACGTGCTCAGGGCCGTGACACGGGCCCTCCCGGTGGTCAGCGTGCTGGAACGCTGGTCACGGCCCCGGCTCGGCGTCTTCGGCCCGCGCACGGGTGCCATGCTCAGCGCCCTGCTGCTGACCACCATGGCGCTTGGCATGCTGATGGCGGCGCCGCTGATCGGCCAGGTCCCCTACGGCTTGGCGGTGTGCCTGATCGGCCTGGGCCAGATCGAGCGTGACGGTGTGCTGGTCCTGTCCGGCGTGGTGGCGGGCGCCGTCGGCGTCGTGCTCAGCGCCAGCTTCGTCTATGGCGTGATCTTGGGGCTCCGAAACCTGTTCTGACCCGGGCGGGGCTTGCGTGTTGTGCGTTACGAGACGGGCATGGTTGCTGAGGCAATCGGCGTCGCTGCCCCGCTCCTTGCCCGCCGTTCATTCCGCGGCGACGTGCAGCCGGACCGGCGGTGAGACCGAAGTCTCGCCGGCCTCGACTCCTTTCCCCGCCTTGGGAAGTCTCCAGCCCTTCACCAGAGCATAGATGGCCGGGATGACGATCAGGGTCAGGATGGTGGACGACACCATGCCGCCGATCATCGGCACGGCGATACGCTGCATGACCTCCGACCCTGTGCCGGTGCTCCACAGGATCGGCACGAGGCCCGCCATGATGGCCGTGACGGTCATCATCTTGGGCCGGACCCGCTCGACCGCGCCCAACATGATCGCCTCCTGGAGGTCGCCGCGGTCGAAGACACGCCCTGCCGCCCCCCGCGCCGCCCTGACCTCAGCCATGGCCTGGTCGAGGTAGATCAGCATGACGACGCCGGTCTCGGCCGCGACGCCCGACAGGGCGATGAAACCCACCACGACCGCGACCGACAGGTTGAAGCCCAGCCACCACATCAGCCACAGTCCCCCGACGAGCGCGAAAGGCAGCGACAGCATGACGATCAGCGTCTCGGTCAGGCGGCCGAAGTTGAGGTAGAGCAGCAGGAAGATGATGAGCAGGGTGACCGGCACGACGATCTTCAGCTTCGCCGTGGCACGCTCGAGATACTCGAACTGACCGCTCCACTGGACGTAGGTGCCGAGCGGGAAGTGGACGTTGTCGGCCACCGCCTTCTGGGCGTCGGCGACGTAGCCGCCGAGGTCGCGGTCGTGCATGTCGACGAAGATATAGAGCGCGAGCTGACCGTTCTCGGTGCGGATCGATGTCGGCCCGCGATCGAGCTGCACTTTGGCGACCTCGCCGAGCGGCACCGTGCCGCCGCCGGGCATCGAGATCAGGACATCGCGGGCGATGGCCTTCGGGTCGCTGCGCTGATCGCGCGGGTAGCGAACGTTGACGGTGTAGCGCTCGCGTCCTTCCACCGTCGTCGTGACGGCATCGCCGCCCAGCGCCATCGAGATCGTGTCCTGGAGGTTCCCGACCATCAGGCCGTAGCGCGCGAGGGCATCGCGGTCCGGCACGATATCGAGGTAGTAGCCGCCAATGACGCGCTCGGCATAGGCGCTCGACGTCCCCGGCACGTTGCGGACCACCGTCTCGATCTCGCGCGCGACCTTCTCCATGTCGCCGAGGTCCTTGCCCAACACCTTGATGCCGACCGGCGTGCGGATGCCCGTCGCGAGCATGTCGGTCCGCGCCTTGATCGGCATGGTCCAGGCGTTGGAGACACCGGGGAACTGCAGGGCCTTGTCCATCTCGGCCGTCAGGCTGTCCGTCGTGACGCCGGGCGGCCACTGGTCCTTCGGCTTCAGGTTGACGACGGTTTCGAACATCTCGCTCGGGGCCGGGTCGGTCGAGGTGTCGGCGCGTCCGGCCTTGCCGTAGACCGAGGCCACCTCCGGGAAGCTCTTGATGATGCGGTCCTGCGTCTGCAGGAGCTGGCTCGCCGACGTGATGGAGATGCCGGGCAGCGTCGTCGGCATAAAGAGCAGCGTGCCCTCGTTGAGGGTCGGCATGAACTCGGTGCCGAGCTGTCCGGCGGGCCAGGCGCTGGCGCCGAGGGCCGCGAGCGCCAGGAGGATCGTCAGCGTCTTGGCCCTCAGCACGCCGCGGATGAGCGGACGGTAGAGCCAGATTAGCGCGCGGTTGATCGGGTTCTTGTGCTCCGGGATGATCTTGCCGCGGACGAACAGGATCATCAGCACCGGCACCAGGGTGATCGACAGGATGGCGGCGGCCGCCATCGAGAAGGTCTTGGTAAAGGCGAGCGGGCCGAACAGACGCCCCTCCTGCGACTCCAGCGTGAAGATCGGCATGAACGACACGGTGATGATCAGCAGGCTGAAGAACAGGGCCGGCCCGACCTCGCGGGCGGCCTCGATGATGGCCTCGGCCCGGGGCTTGCCGGGCTTGGCCCGCTCGAGGTGCTTGTGGGCGTTCTCGATCATTACGATGGCGCCGTCGATCATGGCACCGATCGCGATGGCGATGCCGCCGAGGCTCATGATGTTGGCCCCGAGGCCCATCATACGCATGGCGCCGAAGGCCATGAGGATGCCGACCGGCAGCATCAGGATCGCCACGAGGGCGCTGCGGATGTGGAGCAGGAACACGATGCACACCAGCGCCACGACGACGCTCTCCTCCAGCAGCGTGTGCTTCAGCGTTTCGATGGCCGACTCGATGAGGTTCGACCGGTCGTAGACGGGCACGACCTTGGTGCCGGCCGGCAGGCTCGGCATGAGGGCGGCGATGCGCCGCTTGACGCTGTCGATGACGTCGAGCGCGTTCGATCCCGACCGCTGCAGGGCGATGCCGCTCGCGACCTCGCCGGTGCCGTTGAGCTCGGTGATCCCGCGCCGCTCGTCCGGCCCGAGTTCGACCCGCGCCACGTCCTTCAGCAGCACGGGCGTGCCGTTCTCCACCTTGAGGACGATCTTGCCGATGTCGTCGACGCCGCGGAGGTAACCTTTTCCTCGCACGATGAACTCGAACCCGGAGAGTTCGAGGGTGCGGCCGCCGACGTCGGTGTTGCTGGCCCGGATCACCTCCCGCACCTTGTCGAGCGTGATGCCGAGGTCGCGCATGCGCTTCGGGTCGACCACGACGTTGTACTGCTTGACGAAGCCGCCGACGCCCGCGACCTCGGCGACGCCGTCCGCTTTGGCGAGGCCGTAGCGCAGCGCGTAGTCCTGCGTGGTCCGGGTCTCGGCGAGGCTCTGGTTCTCGGCCGTGACGGCATATTGGTAGACCCAGCCCACCCCGGTCGCGTCGGGGCCGAGCGTCGGCGTCACGCCCGAGGGCAGGCGCTTGGCGGCCGCGTTGAGGTATTCGAGGACCCGGCTGCGGGCCCAGTAGATGTCGGTCCCGTCCTCGAAGATGATGTAGACGAAGGACACGCCGAAGAACGAGAACCCCCGCACCGCCTTCGATCGCGGCACCGTCAGCATGGCGGTCGTCAGTGGGTAGGTGACCTGGTCCTCGACCACCTGGGGTGCCTGGCCGGGATCCTCGGTGTAGACGATGACCTGCGTGTCCGAGAGATCGGGTATGGCGTCGAGCGGGAGATGACGCAGCGCATAGAATCCGCCCGCGGCCGCGAAAGCGGTGGCGATCAGCACCAGCATGACGTTGCGGGCCGACCATGAGATGAGCTTGGCGATCATTTGGCCTCTCCCGGTGCGTTCAGGCCCTGGAGGGCGGCCTTGAGGTTGCTCTCGGCGTCGATCAGGAAGTTGGCGGAGGTGACGACCCGGTCGCCATCCGCGACGCCGTCCTCGATCTCCACGAAGCCGCCGCCGCGACGGCCGGTCTTCACGGGTCGGGGCTCGAGCCGGCCCTCGCCCTTGTCGATAATGACGACCTGGCGGTCGCCACTGTCGATAATCGCGCTGTCGGCCACGGCGAGGACCGGTTTGCCGCTGCCGGTCGCGATTTCGACGTCGGCGTACATGTCCGGCATCAGCGCGCCGTCCGGGTTCGGCAGTTCGACGCGCACGCGCGCGGTGCGGGTCTGGGCGTTGATCGACGGATAGATCAGCGCGATCTTGCCCGTGTAGGTGCGGTTCGACCCTCGCGGCTTCACGGTGACGGACTGGCCGACCGCGATCGAGGGAAGGTCGCCCTCCGGGATGTCGGCCACGGCCCAGACGACCGAGATGTCGGCCAGGCGGAACAAGCTTTCGCCGGCCGTTGCCTTCATGCCGTCGACGGCGGTGCGCTCGACCACGATGCCGGTGCGCGGCGCCGGCCAGGCCAGGGTCTGCGGGATCTCGTGGGTGCGGTCGATCTCGGCGACGACGCTCGCCGGCACCCCGAGATTGTCGAGGCGCCGTCGCGCGTTCTTCAGCGTCGTCGTGTCGGTCCTGTCGTTGAGGGCCGACAGGTACTGGGCGGCGGGCGCCAGAAGATCCGGGCCGTAGACGTGCATCAGCGGCTGGCCCTGGCGCACCAGGCTTCCGGTCGTGACGTTCTCGACCTTGTCGACGTAGGCGTCGAAACGCAGCGCGATGATCGACTTGCGCTGTTCGTCGAGCTGGATGGTGCCGGCGGCACGGACCGTGGTGGTCAGTGTCTTCATGGCGGCCGGTTCGGAGCGGACCCCCGTGCGCTGCAGCTTGCCAGGCGAGAGCTTGACGGTGGAGCCATCCCGCTCCTCGCCGGCGTAGACCGGGATGTAGGCCATCCCCATGGAATCCTTCTTCGGCACCGGCGACGTGTCAGGCAGGCCCATGGGGTTCCGGTAGAACCGCACCTTCTTCGGGCCGCCATCACTACCGCCGCTTGGCACGGCATCCACAGCCGTCGGCGCGGGTTCGGCCTTCGGTGTGTCGTCGAAGCTCAGATCCTCGCTCGCCAGGACGGGCCGGAAATCCCGTCCATCGGCGGTCTTCGTCGGCGTTGCGGAATAGGCCGCCCGCCCGTCGGGGTCGCGGTAGTAGATCACGGGTCCGGACGACGCCGGGGCACGCTCCACCGCTTGGGAGGCGAAGGGCAGCGGGAGGCGGGTCTCGGCCCAGCGGAGGACAGGCATCGCGACCTCGCGATGCCCGCCCCAGTACCCGCCAACCCCCGCCGCCATCACGGCGGAGAGGATGAGGCCGGTACGGCCTAATCGGCTCAAGGGGTGACCTTGAGAACGAGCTTGCTCTCGATCGTTCCGGTCTCGCCCTGCACCTTGGCGCCCAGCGACAGGCGCCAATCGCCGTCCATCACGATCTTGGCCTTGAACCGGTAGACGCCGGGTTCGGTCGACGGCAGCGGGTCGAGCGGGGTCGTCATCGTTTCCATGCCCGCGGGCGCCATGTCGAGACGTTTGGCGGAGATCACGGCATTGGGCACGGTCTTGCCGGTGCGCTTGTCGACGAGCATCGCGGAGATGACCGACGCATCGCCCTTCTTCATCTCGGTCTGGGTCAGGCGGAACTCGTAGTCGCTCGCAGCCGCCAGGGCGCGGGGGAGCGGGCTCGCCAAGGCGAGCGCCGTCAGCGCCAGGCCGGCGCCGTATATCGTGGCTTTCATGATGGAATCTGTCCTGCGTTCATCGACGGAAGCGCGGACGACTGCCTCCCCGCGTCTTGCGCGTAGGCTCGGCGATCGCCGTCCGACTCAGTTGGCCTGGAAGGCCTTCGATAACGTCAGGTTTTGGGGGGTCGTGCAGGGGGGCCGTCGGCCCTACGAACGCGATCCCGATCGTTCGTCGGCCTCTGCGGGGGGAGCGCCACGGCCAGTGCGGAGCGGAATTCTACGATCGAGTCGGCCGGGGTGAAGGCTGCCGCGCACAGCATGACCCAAGGACAGTCATGGCCGCAGTCAGACACCGGGTGGGTGTCGGCTGAACAGCAATCGATGCTCTCCGCCATCATCGGCATGCCGTCCATTACGGCAGAAGGCACGTCCGACATTTCGGAGCGAGGCATGACGCAATCCGCCGCCGTCGAGCCTATGGCTGGAACAGCAAGCAAGCCGAAGATGGCGAGGATCGCCAAGCACCGAACGATGAAGGTTGGCACGGTCACCCCGCGAGCATGACACGGAATGTCAAAGAGGTGAAGCCGTCTTTGGTCCCTTCGCGCCACGGCAGCTTCGCCCTAGATCCAGGCCGGGCGGCGCAGGTCGAGCGTCATCGGGAACTCGCCAGGGCGTTCCTCGGGCGGCACGACGATGGTGCCGCTTGTATGGCCCAGCGCGGTGAAGCGGGCGCGCCGCCGCGCCTCGGCCTCGAAGGCATTGACCGGGAACGTCTCGTAGCTGCGCCCACCGGGATGCGACACGTTGTAGACGCAGCCGCCGATCGAGCGTCGCGACCAGCGGTCCACGATGTCGAAGGTGAGCGGTGCGTCGACCTTGACGAAGGGCTGCATGGAGCGCGTCGGCTGCCAGGCCTTGAACCGCACGCCCGCGATGTATTGGCCCGCGCTTCCCATCGCGGCCAGCGGCACCGGGCGGCCGTTGCACAGCACCAGGTAGCGGTCGGGCGTCGCGCCCGACAGCTTCACCTGCAGGCGCTCGACCGACGAATCGACGTAGCGCGCCGTACCGGAGCTGCTGCCCTCTTCGCCGAGCACGTGCCAGGGTTCCAGCGCCTGGCGGAGCTCCAGCGCGACGCCGTCGCGCTCGATCGTGCCGTAGTGCGGGAAGCGGAACTCGCGTTGTGCGTCGAACCAGGCGGGGTCGAACGCGTAGCCGGCGCCGTCGAGGTCGCGCAGCACCTCGTTGAAGTCGCTCTCGACGACATGCGGCAGCATGAACCTGTCGTGGAGGGTCGTACCCCAGCGCACCAGCGGCCCGTCGAGCGGTTCGCGCCAGAACCAGGCGATCAGCGCCCGCACCAGGAGCTGCTGCGCCAGGCTCATGCGGGCGTTCGGCGGCATTTCGAAGGCGCGGAACTCGACGAGCCCGAGCCGCCCCGTGGCGCTGTCGGGCGACCAGAGCTTGTCGATGCAGATCTCGGCCCGGTGTGTGTTGCCCGTGACGTCGACCAGCAGATTGCGGAACAGCCGGTCCGTCATCCAGGGCCGGATGTTGGGCTCGTGCGGCCCCGGCACCTGGGCCAGAGCCACTTCCATCTCGTAAAGCCCGTCGTGGCGAGCCTCGTCGATGCGGGGCGCCTGGCTGGTCGGGCCGATATACTGACCCGAAAAGAGCATCGACAGCGACGGGTGCCGCTGCCAGTAGATGATGATGCTCTTCAGGAGGTCGGGCCGGCGCACGAAAGGCGAATCGTTGGGTGTCGAGCCGCCCAGAACCACGTGGTTCCCGCCGCCCGTGCCGGTATGGCGCCCGTCGGTCAGGAACTTGTCGGCACCGAGCCGCACGGCGCGCGCCTCCTCGTAGAGGCCGCGGGTGATCTCGACGGCGTGGTCCCAGCTGGTTGCGGGCTGCACGTTGACCTCGATGACGCCGGGGTCGGGCGTGACCTTGATGACCTCGAGGCGCGGGTCGTAGGGCGGCCCGTAACCCTCGATATGGACCGTGAGGCCGAGGTCGGCCGCCGCCCCTTCGAGGGCGGTGAGCAGTTCGAGATAGTCCTCCAGCCGGTCGACCGGCGGCATGAACACATGGAGCTGCCCCTGGCGCGGTTCGACCGCTATGGCGGTGCGGACTTCGGAATCGGCTCGGTGATGGTCGGGGACGGGCTGGTGCAGTGGGCGCGAGGCGCGCGACTCCGTGATCGTGGTGAGCTGGTCCGGGTCGGGCAGCGGAGCGCGAGGCTCGGTCGGATCCTGTGGGGCCGCGTAGGGGAAGCGGGACGGCGGGATGTAGTCGAGCGCTTCCAGAGGCAGGCGGAATCCGAGCGGCGAGTCGCCCGGCACCAGGAAAATGTGCTCGCGGCGAGTCTGCCAGACCTCGCTCGCCCAGTCGCGGCTCCAACGCTGAACCGGCATGACATAGCCTGCGGGCGTGGTGAGGCCGCGCTCGAACACGCGGGCGATGCGGGCCCGCTGCTCCGCCGTGCCGACGGGCGACTTGAGGGCGTCGATCTCGCGCGGCAGCGAGGCTTCCTCAAGCAGCCAGTGGGCAGGGTCCTCGTAGGCGCCCTGCACGTAATGGTCTTCGAGCCCGAGCCGGTGCGCGATGGCCTGCATCAGGCGGCGCGCGTCCTCGACCGGGGCGCTCCGCGGGCCGGTCTCTTGGGCGATGAGCTCGGGGTTGCGCCAGATCGGTTTGCCGTCTCTGCGCCAGTAGAGCGAGAAGGCCCAGCGCGGCAGGCTCTCGCCGGGATACCACTTGCCCTGGCCGTAGTGAAGGAAACCGCCGGGCGCGAAGCGCGTGCGCAGGCGACGGATGAGGCTGTCGGCGAACCCGCGCTTGCTCGGGCCCAAGGCCTCGGCGTTCCATTCGGCCGCCTCGAAGTCGTCGATCGAAACGAAAGTCGGCTCGCCGCCCGCGGTCAGGCGGACATCGCCGGCCCTGAGGTCGGTGTCGACCCGCTTGCCGAGCGCGTCGAGCGCCTCCCAGGCCTCGTCCGAGAAGGGCAGGGAGATGCGCGGCGCCTCGGCCACGCGCGACACCTCCATGGTGTGCTGGAAGGTGATCTCGCATGGGTCGAGAGCGCCGCTGATCGGTGCCGCGGCGCGGTAGTGCGGGGTCGCCGCGAGCGGGATGTGGCCCTCGCCGCAGAGCAGGCCCGATGTGGCGTCGAGGCCGATCCAGCCGGCGCCCGGCACGTAGACCTCGGCCCAGGCATGGAGATCGGTGAAGTCGTGACGCGTGCCCAAGGGGCCGGATACGGGGTCGATATCGGCTCGCAACTGGATCAGATAGCCCGAGACGAAGCGGGCTGCGAGCCCGAGCTGGCGAAGCAATTGCACCATCAGCCAGGCCGAGTCCCGGCACGAGCCGGATTTCAGCGTCAGGGTCTCTTCGGGCGTCTGCACGCCGGGTTCCAGGCGGATCACGTAGGCGATCTCGTGCGACAGCCGCGTATTGAGGTCGATCAGGAAGTCGACGGTGCGCTTGGGCTCGAGTGGCAGCGTGGCCAGGAACGCCCCGGTGTTCGGCCCGGCCGGTTCGGGTTCGACATAGGCCGCGACCTCGGCCCGGGTCTCGGCGTCATAGGCGAACGGGAAGGTCTCGGCACTGGGCTCGACGAAGAAGTCGAACGGGTTGATCACTGCCATCTCGGCCGTGAGATCGACCTCGATCCTGAGCTGTTCGGTCTTGTCCGGGAAGACAAGGCGAGCCAGCCAGTTGCCGTGCGGATCCTGCTGCCAATTGATGAAATGATGAGCCGGCGTGACTTTCAGCGAATAGCTCGGCACTTCGGTCCGGCAATGCGGGGCCGGGCGCAGCCGGATCACCTGCGGGCCGAGCGACACCGCACGGTCGTAGCGATAGTCGGTGACGTGATTGATCGCGGCGCGCACCGGCATCGCGGTCTCCTCGAAGATCGTGGTGGTGTAGAATGGGCCGAAACGGCTTCGGCCGGGCAGTACGGCGCGCCTATCTCTTCGTCAACCGTGCGGCGTGCTCAAATATTATGCCCCAGGGCTGTGGCCATGGCTCGGATGTGCGGCTTATCGGCGATTGCAGGCGGCTCGTGCAGCCAAAGCGGTGCTGCAGCGTTGAGCGGCAGTGTTGAAGACCCGGAACTGCCTCCCCGATGACGACTGAACTGACCTATCTGGCGTGGACGCTGGTTCTCGCGCTGATCTACATCGGGCTGCCGTCGCAGCTCCGCACGATGGAGACCGGCACGGCCTACAACGCCAGTGCCCGCGACGACGCCGGACCGCCTGTCGGCAAGATCACCGCCCGGCTGCAGCGGGCGCAGAAGAACCTCTACGAGACGCTGCCGCTGTTCATCGGCGCCGTGCTGATCGCACATGCGGCAGGGCGCGAGAGTTCGCTGAGCGGCTGGGGCGTGGCGCTCTATTTCTGGGCGCGGGTCGTCTACCTGCCGCTCTATGGCTTCGGCGCGCCGTATGTGCGCTCGCTCGTGTGGCTCGTGTCGCTGGCCGGCCTCGTCATGGTGATCGTCGCCGACCTGCACGGGTGAGACGGAGTGGGCCGGTTCGCGCCGTGGAAGATCGTCGCTCCCTCAAGTAGTCGAGACCATGGCCGCGACGGCTCTCAGGAACTCTTCTGCCCGCTCGACCGCCCAGGCCGCGTCGGAGGGAGATGGCGGACTTCCCGAATAGTCGGCCGTCACCCGAAGTTGATACACTTGATCAAGGCTCTTGCCGACGTCGAGCGCGATCCGTCCCGTCTTGGTGAACTCCTTTGCTGAAGATCGTGAGAAGGCCGTTGTGCTTTTTGATAACGGCGGAGGCGCTCCCGTGTCCCTCCATGATCAAGGCGGCCTGGGCAGCGTCGAACATCGCATAGTAGGCGCGACTGCAAGCGCCTTCCGTGTCGCCTACGGCCAGAAGGGCGCGCGCGCCCGATAAGGCGCGCTCCGCCTTTGCCAAATAATCCACGGCAGTCGCCGGCTTGCTCACAACCGCAGCCCCTCTCGACGGATGCTGCGGATCAGCGAGGGGTTCGTGAAGGTGTCGGGGCGCTCGAACTCACCTTCCCAGAGGGGAAGCGCCTGGATCAGGACACCGAAATCCATCAACACCTCGACGGCGACACCGGACATGTCGATGACGGCCGCCGAACGGTCGCCCTTGGCGCCGCGTAGCACCACGGCCAGATCGGCGTCGCTGTCTTGGCCGTGGGTGCCCCGAGCGCGACTGCCGAACAGGTAGACGTCTCGGACCGGGTAGCGGCCTTCGATCGCACGGACGAAGGCGCGGGCCGCTGCTTCCGTCTCGACGTCGATCACCTGCGCGGCTGCCTCGCGCTGAGCTGTCGGATCATCCTGCATGGCCATCGGTCCGATCCCGCGAGGCTGATGTCTCGCGGTACCGCTTCTCGGGTCGCCGGTGTAGCTGCAAAACCTAGCAGATCCCGGAGGGACTCGCCAATTCTAACCCAACCGTCTTCACATATTCGGGTAGTTCGGCCCGCCGCCGCCCTCGGGCGGCACCCAGGTGATGTTCTGCGACGGATCCTTGATGTCGCAGGTCTTGCAGTGCACGCAGTTCCCGGCGTTGATGACGAAGCGTGGATCGCTCTTCTTGTCTTCGTCGCCGTACACCACCTCGTAGACGCCGGCCGGGCAGTATAGCGGCGCCGGTTCGCCGTAGAGCGGCAGGTTTTTCCCGATCGGAATGGACGGGTCTGTCAGCACGAGGTGGGCCGGCTGGTTCTCCTCGTGGACCGTGCCCGACAGGTAGACCGACGACAGCCGGTCGAAGCTCAATACGCCGTCGGGCTTCGGATAGGCGATCGGCGTGACCTCGGACAGCGGCTTCAACGACGCGTAATCCGGCTTGCCGTGTGAGAGCGTGCCGAAGATCGAGCCGCCGAAGAGTTGGTTCGACCACATGTCGAGCGCGCCGAGCGCCACGCCCGGCATCGTGCCGAAACGCGACCACAGCGGCTTGACGTTCTTGACGCGCTTGAGGTCGGTGCCGATGGCCGAGGAGCGCCAGGCCTCCTCGTAGGACGCGAGATCGTCGTTCGCCCGGCCGGCATCGAGCGCACGGACGACGTGCTCGGCCGCCATCATGCCGCTGAGGATCGCGTTGTGGGACCCCTTGATGCGGGGCACGTTGACGAAGCCCGCCGCGCAGCCGACCAGCGCCCCGCCCGGGAACGACAGCCTCGGCACCGACTGCCAGCCGCCTTCGGTGATGGCGCGCGCTCCATAGGCGATCCGTTTGCCGCCCGCGAACGTATCGGCGATCATCGGGTGGGTCTTGAAGCGCTGGAACTCGTCGAAGGGCGACAGGGTCGGGTTCTCGTAATTGAGGTGGACCACGAAGCCCACACTGACGAGGTTGTCCTCCATGCCGTAGAGGAAGGAGCCGCCGCCGGTGCGGTTGCCGAGCGGCCAGCCGAAGGAGTGCTGGACGAGGCCGGGCCGGTGCCTCTCGGCCGGAACCTCCCAGAGTTCCTTGAGCCCGATCCCGTATTTCTGCGGGTCGCGGCCGGCGTCGAGCTTGAACCGACGGATGAGCCCCTTGGCGAGCGAACCGCGCGCGCCCTCGGCCACGAGCACGTATTTGGCGCGCAACTCCATTCCGCGCGTGTAGCCGTCCGTCACGGCACCGTCCTTGCCGACCCCCATGTCGCCCGAGGCCACGCCGACCACCTCGCCGACCTCGCCGAAAAGCACCTCGACGGCCGCGAAGCCGGGGTAGACCTCGACACCGAGCGCCTCGGCCCGGCGGCCGAGATAGCGCGACACGTTGGCCAGCGAACCCACGAAATTGCCGTGGTTGCTCATCAGCTTCGGCATCAAGGCACTGGGAATGCGGGATCCGCCCGCCCGGCCGAGGTAGTAGAACCGATCCTCCGTGACTTCGACCGTGAGCGGCCGGTCCTCGGCCTGCCGCCAGTCGGGCAGCAGCGCGTCGAGCCCGACCGGATCCACCACCACGCCCGACAGGACGTGGCTGCCGACCTCCGAGCCCTTCTCCAGCACCACCACCGACAGGTCGGGCTGCAACTGCTTCAGGCGGATGGCGGCCGACAGACCCGCGGGGCCACCCCCGACGACCACGACGTCGAACTCCATCGCCTCGCGCCCCGGCACTTCGAAGGATCGTGCCCCGCCGTTGCCGTCCGCCATGGTGATGCCGCTCCCGTCCGAGGCTGTGCTATGACTCTACATCTATGAAGCCCTGCGGACTGGCGCAAATGCGTCATACGGCTCCGCGCCAGGGCCTGCGGTCGGCTCCGGGAAGCGCTTCGAGCACGAAGGCGTCCTCACTCAGCCCGATCCGGTCTGCCGCCTCCGCGACGCCGGAACGGCTCCCGCGGAAGCGGAACCTCGAGGATGGTCGCAATATGCGGCCGGCGAGGCGGACCGAAGCATCGGCCGGTGCGCCGACTTCAACAAAGTCGCGAACCGTCCTATGAGAGGGCATGTCCCTTGAGGCAACCACCCGCGACGAACTCGAAGCGCTGCTGCGCTGGTATGTCGACATGGGCGTCGATGTCGCGGTCGATGCCGCGCCGCACGACCGTTTCGCCGAGACCCTGGCGGCCCGCGACGATGAGCCCGCCCGGCGCGACGAGGGGCAGCGCGACGGTGCGCTCCGCGACATGGAGGGTCCTGATCCGCAGCGCCGTCCGGCGCCCGATCCGATCGCGCGCCCGCCGGCGCTGCCCGGTTCGGCGTCCTCGCCCATTCTGTCGGCCGCGGCCGTGTCGGTCGACTCCGCCGCGCGGTCCGCCCGCGAGGCCGCGGCGGACGCCGCCACACTCGACGAACTGAAGGCCGTGCTGGAGCGCTTCGACGGCTGCAGCCTGAAAGCGACCGCGACGCGGCTCGCCTTCGCGGACGGCAACCCCGCGGGGCGGGTGATGGCGGTCGGCGAGGCGCCCGGCGCCGAGGAGGATCGGCAGGGCAGGCCGTTCTGCGGCAGATCCGGCCAGTTGCTCGACCGCATGCTGGCCGCGATCGGGCTCGACCGCACCCAGGTCTACATCGCCAACGTGGTACCCTGACGCCCGCCCGGCAACCGCACCCCGACCCCCCAGGAAGTGGCGATCTGCCGACCTTTCATCGCGCGCCAGATCGCGCTCGCCGACCCCGACGTCCTTGTCTGTCTCGGCGGCCCGGCGGCCCAGAGCCTGCTGTCGTCGAAGGAGGGCATCATGCGGTTGCGCGGGCGCTGGCAGGACTTCGACACCGGGCGCAGGACCATCAAGGCCATGCCCATGTTGCACCCGGCCTATCTGTTGCGTCAGCCGGCCCACAAGAAGCTGGCCTGGGCCGACCTACGGCAGCTTCGCCGCGCGCTCGACGCGTCAGTCTGACGGAGGCCCGGCCGCATACGCCGCCCGAGCGGTAGACGGATGGGGTGCAACCCTGGAGGGAGGCAGGATGGTGGGGCAGGCTTTCCCGGACGGGACGCGCGAAACGCTGCTGTTCCTGGCCACGGCTGGCATCGCGGTGCCGCTGTTCCACCGTCTTCGCGTTAGTCCGGTGCTGGGTTTCCTCGCAGCGGGCGTGGCATTGGGGCCGTTCGGTCTCGGCAATGTGGCCCGCATGCTGCCGTCTCTTTCGGTCTTCGCCATCACGGACACACGACGCCTCGACGACATCGCCGAGCTCGGAGTGGTGTTCCTGTTGTTCATGGTAGGGCTCGAATTGTCATTCGAGCGCCTGTCGCGGCTGCGCCGCCTCGTTTTCGGTTTCGGGGCGCTGCAAGTCGGGCTATCGGCCGCAACGGTCGCGGTGCCGGCCGTCCTCTTTGGCTTCAGCCCGGCTTCGGCCATCGTGCTGGGCTCGGCCCTTGCCCTGTCGTCGACTGCCGTCACCGTGCCGGTGCTGGCGGAGCGCCGGCACCTCAATTCCGCCGCCGGCCGTACGGCGTTTTCGGTGCTGCTGTTTCAGGACCTCGCCGTGGCGCCGCTGCTATTCACGGTGTCGGCGCTGTCGAAATCGCGCGACGCTGGTCTCGGGTTCGAACTGCTGGTCACGCTGGCCCCGGCCGCCCTGGCGCTGGGGCTGATCGTGCTGCTGGGCCGCGTCGTGCTGCGACCGCTGTTCCATGTGGTGGCGGCGACGAAATCGACCGAGTTCTTCATGGCGGCCTGCCTGCTGATCGTGATCGGCACCGGTGTCATCGCGGCGACCGGTTGGGCTCTCCATGTCGCTCGGCGCCTTCATGGCCGGGCTGCTGCTGGCAGAGACCGAGTTCCGGCGCGAAATCGAGGTCACGATCGAGCCCTTCAAGGGCCTGCTGCTCGGCCTGTTCTTCGTGTCGATCGGGGTAGGTCTGGATCTTTCGGCCGTGACGGCCCATCCGGGCGCCGTGGCGGCGCTGTGCTTCGGCGTCGTCGCCATCAAGGCCGCCCTGGTGTTCGGGTTGGCGCGATTGTTCAGGTTGCCGCGCGGGGTCTCGATCGAGATCGCGCTGCTGCTGGGGCCGAGTGGCGAGTTCGCCTTCGTGATGGTTGGTCAGGCGGCCGCGGTCGGCTTGCTGCCGATGCCGGCGGCGCATCTCGTCACGGTGGCGGTCACGCTCTCCATGATGCTGATACCCTTCCTGGCGGGGCTCGGCGAGCGCCTCGGTCGCCGCCCGAGTTCTGCCGTTGAGGCCCCGGCCGAGCCGCCGCCCGACGACGGCGAGTCCCGCGTCATCATCGTGGGCTATGGCCGGGTCGGGCGGCTCGTCGGCGAGATGGTGGCGACCCACGGCCTCGACTTCATCGCGATCGACGGCGACGCCAGGCTGGTGCGGGGCGAGCGCGAGTCCGGAACTCCGATCTTCTACGGCGACGCGACCCGCCACGATCTTCTGCGGAAATGCGGGCTCGGCAACGCGCGCGGCCTCGTCGTGACGTTGAATAGTCCGCGCGTCGCCGAGCGGGTGGTCGAGGCCGCGCGGGCCGCGCGCGCCGACCTCACGATCGTGGCCCGGGCGCGCGACGCCGACCATGCGCGGACTCTCTATAACCTCGGCGCTACCGATGCCGTGCCGGAGACCATCGAGGCGAGCCTGCAGCTCAGCGAGGCCGCGCTGGTCGATATGGGGGTCGCGGCCGGCCACGTCATCGCGTCGATCCACGAGAAGCGCGACGAGTTCCGCAAGCTCCTGAACGAGCCACGCCTCGAGGGCGGGGAAAGGCGCGCCATCCGGCGGACGTCGCGGCGCAAATGACGCCGAAGGCGCGATTTACCCCGGCAAGCCCTGGCACGACAGCCACGCATACGACACGGTACCGCATGATCACGGCTTACGATTCGATTGCCGCCGCCACCTCCATCGCGTCCGACGCCGCGCCGCTGGCGCTGCCGCGGGGCACGTTCTGGATCGACCTGATAGACCCGAGCGACGGGGACGACGCGCGGGTCGAGCAGGCCACAGGCCTCATGCTGCCGAGCGCGCACCAGCTGGCCGAGATCGAGACGTCGAGCCGGCTGGTGGTGGAGAGCGACGTGCTGATGATGTCGACCCCGGTGCTGTACCGCGAGGACGGGGCGCTCAACACTATCCCGGTCGGCTTCGTCCTTGGCCGCGGCGTGCTGGTGACGATCCGGGCGCACGAACTCCGGAGCTTCACGGACTACCTGGCGGGACGGCAGGCGCAGGGGAGTGCACCGCTCGGCGGTCCCGTGGACGCGCTGATCGGCCTACTCGACAGCGTCGTCGCCCGGATGGCGGACGCCATCGAGGCGGTCGGCTCGGAACTCGACGCCGTTTCGAAGGACATTTTCGGCGTCGCCCAGCAGGATCCGCGGCGCAAGCCGGTCCGGACCGAACGCAAGCTCAGCCAAACGCTGCAGGTGATCGGCCGAAGCGGCGATACGACGTCCCACGCGCGCGACAGCCTGCTCGGCTTGAACCGCCTCCTCACCTTCCTGGCCAACAAGGGCGGCGATCGCATCACGCCGCAGCACCGGGAGCAGATCGACAGCCTCAAACAGGACGTCGCGGCACTCGGCGACTACGAGACGCGCCTGACCGACAAGGTCCAGTTCCTGCTCGATTCGACGCTGGGCTTCATCAGCATCGAACAGAACCGTACCTTCAAGCTGCTCACCATCGCTTCCGTGATCGGCATCCCGCCGACCTTCGTGGTCGGGCTGTACGGCATGAACTTCAAGAACATCCCCGAGTACGACTGGGCCTGGGGCTATCAATGGGGTTTGTTGCTCGTGCTGGTGAGCGTCGTGGTGCCGGTCGTTTGGTTGAGGCTCAAGGGCTGGTTCTGATCGGCCCGCGGTCCGGCCGGACGAATTCGATCAAAGCCGGTCGAGGGTCGCCCGGTCGGGCTCGCCGCCGAAATACCGCGCGAGCGCCATCCGGTAGCGCTCGTCTTCCGGGGCGGCGCGCGAGAACAGGGTCATCGAGGAGCGGAACTTCATGTCGTCCGGCGACCCGAAGATCGCCGCGATCGACCGGCCCTCGACGCGGTTCACCAGATCCGTGCAGTGCCCGAGCCGTGGCCCCAGCCGATCGTGGGCCAGATAGGCGTTCGCCTCGTCGAGCGAATGCAGGGCGTAGCGCTGCGCCATGGCGCTGAAGCCCAGGCCGGCGATCTGCGGGAACACGAACCACATCCAATGGCTGCGTTTCCGCCCGGCTTCGAGTTCGGCCACGGCTTGATCGATGATCGGCGCCTGCGCGTCGACGAAGCGCTGGAGATCGTAGGGGTCGGGCATGGAGCCTCGCGTTCCGCGGTGTCTTGCCGGGTCAACGCAGGTCCGCGGAAACGCGTTGCTTGACAAAGGCCACCGCGGGCGCGAAGGCGCAAAGTCCCCGCCGGTGTCGGCATCACTCCAGGCCGCCATGATTCCCTCGCTCGACAGCTTCCGGCGCATCGTCGTCAAGGTCGGCTCGTCGCTGGTGGTGGATGCCGAGGCCGGCACGCCGAAGCGCATCTGGCTCGAGGCGCTCGCCGACGACGTCGCCGGGCTGCATCGCCGCGGAGCCGACGTCATGGTGGTGTCGTCGGGCGCCATCGCGTTGGGCCGGCGCGTGCTGCAGCTCGGCACCGGCGTGCTCAGGCTCGACGACAGCCAGGCCGCGGCCGCGGTCGGGCAGATCGCACTGGCCCGCACCTGGGCCGAGGTGCTGGCCGCGCGCGGCATCACGGCCGGCCAGGTGCTGGTGACGCCGGGCGACACGGAGGAGCGCCGCCGCTACCTGAACGCCCGCGCCACGCTGGAGCGGCTGTTGGGGCTCCGCGCCGTGCCGGTCATCAACGAGAACGATACGGTCGCGACCAGCGAAATCCGCTATGGCGACAACGACCGGCTTGCGGCCCGCGTCGCCACCATGGCGAGCGCCGACCTCCTCATCCTGCTCAGCGACATCGACGGACTCTACACGGCGCCGCCGGCGCTGTACCCTGCCGCCACGCTTATCCCGCTGGTGGCGCGCATCGACGCCGCCATCGAGGCCATGGCCGGGGGGGCGGCGTCCATCGATTCCCGCGGTGGCATGCGAACCAAGATCGAGGCCGGCAAGATCGCGACCGCCGGCGGCACCCATATGGTGATCACCGACGGACGCGTGTTGCAGCCGATCGCGCGCATCCGCGAGGGCGGGCGCTGCACGTGGTTCACCACGGATTCGAACCCGCGCGCGGCCCGCAAGGTCTGGATCGGCGGCACGCTGGAGCCGCGCGGGGCCGTGACGGTCGACGCAGGGGCAGCGCGAGCGCTGACGCAGGGCGCGAGCCTGCTGCCGGCCGGCATGACGGCGGTCGCGGGCGACTTCATGCGCGGCGACTGCATCGTGATCCGCGATGGCGGCGGAGGCGAACTCGGCCGCGGCCTCGCGGCCTACGACAGCGCGCACGCCGCACTCCTGGTCGGCCGCAACAGCCGCGAGATCGAGGGGCTGATCGGTTTCGGCGGCCGGGCCGAGATGATCCATCGCGACGATATGGTGATGCGGACGCAGTGAGTTCCGGCCCGGGTCGAACGCTCCGCTACGAAATCGCACAAGCCTTGGAACTCTCGGCAGGGCTCGACGTCATCAACTCTGAGACGTTAACATTTGACAGAACGAAGCAGTGAGAGAGCAATGCCCTTGCAATCCGTCAATCTAGCGCCCCGTGACGACGGGTTCGCGGTGAGCTTCGTCATGCTGGACGGCGTGAGGGCCATTCGCTGCTACGCGCAACAGGGCACGCTGGACGCGATCGAGCAGTCCAGGACCGATGATGCCCGCGAGCGTCTCGAGCGGTTCGACCGGCATCGCGCCGCATTCGAGTCGGTGGCGAGCGATCTCTTCGACGCCGGTCTGCCGCTCCGCATCACGGCCGACCATATGACGTGGCTGCAGCAATGCTCCGGCCGCCGCCGGCGAGCAGTGGCCTGACCGTCAGGCCTGACCGGCCTTCGTAAAACGGCGTCGCGCCTCGACGCACCATCGTGCGATTTTGGACGCAAGCGAACCGCGGGTTGACCGCGATAGGTATGAAGGACTCAGCATAGCGCCCGAGTCGCGCCGATCGGCGTCCCACCGAAGCTTGCCGTGACACACGAGGCCCCGATTGGCGTCACCTGCCTGATCGTCGAGGACGAGGTCGTGGTCGGAATGGACCTCAAGAACGTGCTCTGCGAAGCAGGTTTCGACGCGCGATGGGTAGCTTCGGCCCAGGGCGCACTCGCGGCTCTGGAGACGACGCTACCCGACGTCGCCATCCTGGAGATCATCATCCTCTCGGTGCCCTGCACGGACCTCGCGCGCGAATTGAAGCGGCGCGGCATCCCTTTCCTGGTGCACAGCGGTTGTTTCCCGGACGAGGCTCTCGCGGAGTTCCAGGGTGCGCCGTGGTTGGGCAAGCCAGCCAAACTGTCGGCCTTGCTGTCGACCCTCGCGGCCACCCTGGCTCCGAACAGGTCCGGGATGGCGCTGCAGTCAGGATAGGGTCAAAGGTCGTCCGATTCGACAACCAGGTCGGAGAACGGCACGGTCATGACACGCCGACCGGCATCGTCCGTCACCTCGAAGGAACAATCGTACCAGTTGCGGATGTGCTCCAGGCGTGCGCGCTTGGTGAGATCCCGCGCAGTCTCCATCGCATGGGCCCGCACCAGGCTGTCGTCCGCCAGTTCGTCCCCTTCGGGGTCGAGCGCCAAGCCGCGTGGCCCCGGACGGTACCGCAGATTGAGGTGGTAGAACGGCATCGCTACCGCTTCTCGATCAGTGCGGCATATTGCGCTTCGGCCAGACCGTAGCCCTCATCGGCGACGGCTTCCAGTCCCGCCCGGTCCAGGATGGTGATCCGGCCACGCTTGGCCCTGATGAGGCGATTGCCCTCGAGGATCTGAGTCGCGACCGATACGCCGGGGCGGCGCACGCCCAGCATCTGGGCCAGAAACTCATGCGTGAGCACCATGTCGTCGCCCTCCGCCCGGTCGTGACACATGAGTAGCCACCGCGCCAGGCGGATCTCGATGGTGTAAACCGCATTGGCAAAGGCGGTCTGCGCAACCTGGATCAGAAAGGCCTGGATGTAGCACAGCATCAGTGCGCGCAGGGAAGGACTTCGATCCACAGCCTCAAGCAAATCACGAGTCGAGATCTGCAATCCTTCTCCGGACATCTGCATGAAATGCTGGTACGGGGTATGATCCGAGCCGAGCAGGATGGGTGCGGCAGCCACTAGACCTTCCCGACCGACCATCCCGATTTCGACCTTGCCGACCAGTGTATCGGTCACGATCGATGTCATGCCTTCCTCAATGAAATATAGATGTTCGATCCGAACCTTGGGCTCGATCAACACATGGGTCACTGGAAGGTGAACATGCTGCAAAGGCAGCAATGCAAAGTCCTCGGGTGAGAGAGCCCCGAGAAGACGGTTACGGACGGACGATTGTTGCGGCTGGATCACGGCTTCACCCCTGTCGGGGCAAGAGCGCAGCGCATCCCTCAGCCGCCTGCGCCCGGTGGTCGAGCAAGCGATTATGCAAAGATAGGCTGAAAACGCCGGGATGCAACGACGGTACGATTCCGCACCCGGGGTGGGGGCGCTCTTTAACACAGGTCAATCCACCGCATAAATGAAGGCATTCGACAGTCTTACGATCGTTCCAAGGTGCCATGCCCAACCCCCTCGTGCTCAAACTCGAAAACCTCGTCCGCCTGTCTGCGCCGGAACGGGACCTCCTCGAGCGGTTGACCCGCGACGCAGTCCATGTCGGGCCGGGGCAGGATCTCGTTTGTGAAGGCGACGCCCTGCCGAGCGTCCTCATCGTGCTGCAGGGTTATGCGTGCCGCTACAAGCTGCTGCCCGACGCTCGCCGTCAGATCACGGCTTACCTGATCCCGGGAGACTTCTCCGGCCTGCACCTCCCGTTCCCGGATCGCATGGATTGTTCGGTCGGCACCCTGTCGGCCTGCATGGTGGCGCGTGTCCCGCACGCGACGATGTCGGCGCTGATGGAGCAGCACCCGGGCATCGCCAGTGCCATGCGACGAGCAGCTTTCGCGGACGAAGCCGTCCTCAACGAATGGGTGGTGAACATCGGACGTCGAACGTCCTACGAGCGACTGGCGCATCTCTTCTACGAGTTGCTGATACGACATCGCGCGGTCGGGCTCGCTTACGGGGACGGCTACGATTTTCCACTCACGCAAGCCGATCTCGGCGACACGATGGCGCTGTCGACCGTGCACGTGAACCGGGCCCTCCAGGCCCTGCGCAGCGATGGACTGATCGGGCTGGAACGCAAACGCCTCGATGTGCTCGATGTGGAACGCCTGAAATCGAGCTGCATGTTCAACTCCAACTACCTGTACTTCGATCCCGATCGACGCCAGACGGAGAGGTCGGCAGCGACCGTCTGACTGTCCGAACGAGACAAGGCATGGCGAACGGAGACCCGGTGAGATCTGTCGGCGCAGCCCTGCTGCGTCGGCATGACCTGCTGCGGGTCGACCCCTCGGCCTGGAACGCGATGCTGTCACGGCAGCCCGCCCTCGCCGACATATCTCTCGTGGCGGGCTGGGCCGGGCGGGGTTATCCGGTGATCGTGAGGCGGCGCCTCTGCGGCGACGATGCCGACGCCGTGCCTGCGGCGCTACCCCTGCCGCCGAGCCACGGCAAGCGTCGCATCGCCATCGCCCTGCCTTCGGGCGCGGTCGCGGTGCTGCCGCCCCTGCTGTTGCGCGACGCTGCCGGCGCGGCTCCGCGCGCATGGCAGGGAGCCGTCGCGGCCCTCCTCGAACTCGGTCAGGCCGTGGAGACGACGCCTCGCGTCTTCGGCGCCTTGTTGTGGGAGCAGGCGACGGGCCTCTCCTACCTGACCGGGACGTCGGACCTCGACCTGATCTGGCCCGTCCCGGACAGACGGATCCTCGACCGGCTGCTCGGTGCGTTGCCGCGACTCGAGGCCGAGGGCCCGGTGCGGCTCGACGGTGAGATCCTATTGCCGGACGGACGGGCGGTCCAATGGCGCGAGATCGCGGAGGCGCGCGGCCCATCGGCCGACGTTCTGGTCAAGTCGGTCGACGGCGTCGCGATGTGCCCGATCGCGAGTCTATTTCCCCAAGCGGCATCGCCAGCGTGACGGCCCGGAGTCAGCGGACGGTCTTGCTTCACCGGCCCGCCCGGCACCTGCCGGATGCCTGGCGGGACCGGGTTGCCGCGACGGCGGTCGCGGCGCTGTTGGGGGAACTCGAGACCTGGCCGAAGCCGGGCCTCGTCAGCCACATCGATTCCGGAAGCCATGGCGACATGGACGCTGCGACGTTCAGGGCCAGCGCGGCCGCACTGGCGCCCTTCTTCGCCGAACTCGCCGTTGCCGGTGCGGCCGGCGCGAGCATGGACGTGCTGCGCCGCATCGGCCTGCGGGCCGAAACCGCCATGCTGAAGGCCACCCGAGGCGTCAATACGCACCGTGGCGCCGTTTTCGGCCTGGGCCTGCTCTGCGCGGCTGCGGGCGCCGTCGGGGACATGCAACGGGATCCCGGCCAGATCTGCGCCACGGTCGCCCGGAGGTGGGGGCTGGCGATCCTGCGCGGCCCCATCCCGCTTCGCAGCCACGGTACGGACGCGCTCCGCCGCTATGGAGCGCGCGGAGCCCGGGCGCAGGCCGCCGAGGGTTTCCCGCACGCCATCCACGTCGGCCTGCCCGCGCTTCGCCTCGGGCGCAGGCTCGCCCCTGCCGAACCCGAGGCCGCCCGCGTGCAGGCGTTCTTCGCTCTGCTGGCCACTTTGGAGGACACCAACTTGCTTCAACGGGGCGGTACCGCAGGGTCGCATTTCGCCCGCGCCGCGGCGGCCGGATTTCTGGATTGCGGCGGCGTCGGGAAGGCGGGGTGGCGCGACAGGGCTGCGGTCATCCATGGCGCCTTCGTGGCTCGCCGTCTCAGCCCCGGCGGCTGTGCGGATCTCCTGGCCCTGACGCTGTTTCTCGACGCACTGGAGGCCGGCACCTGAGCAGCCGCTCCGGGACCCGCCCGTGACCGTCGAGGAACATGGATTTGTCCTATGCCGAACCGGACGCGTCGGTCGTCATCCGGAGAAGGTCAAGGCGTCGCCGAACGAGCGTCGTTTGACCAGGGCCGGGTCGCCCGCCAGGACCTCGTGCCGGGTGTCCTCTGCATCGCGCCAAAAGCGGATCGACAGGACGCTCTCGCCGACTCTCAGGTTCGAGAGAGTCACGTCCGGCATCCACGCCGGCAGGGCGGAGTCGATGAACAGGCTGGCATGGGGTGCATCAGGGACCACGCCCAGCATGGCTTGCAGCAGCAGGAAGGCGGAGCCCGCCGCCCAGGCCTGCGGAACGTTGGCGCCGAGATATTGCACCGGGAAGTTGGTGCCGTCCTTCTGGACGCCGGCGAAGAGCTCGGGCAACTGGCTGGTCTGGAAGTGGCTCGCGGCACCGCTGATGTCGCGGGCGACCCGTGCCGCCTCGGCATGGAACCCGTAGCGCTTGAAACCTGTCGCGATGATCGAGTTGTCGTGTGGCCACACGGATCCCAGCTGGTAGGCATAGGGGTTGAACGACACGTGGTCGGCCGACAACGTCCGTATGCCCCACCCGGACCACATGTCGGGCGCCATCAACCGTTTCACGACGCGCGCGGCGCGGTCGGGCGGCACGATACCGGACCACAGGCAGTGGCCGGGGTTGGATGCGACGGACAGCACCTGCTTCTTGTCGCCGTCCAGCGCGTAGGCGTAGTAACCTCCCGCCTCGTCCCAGAAAGCCGCGTTGAACTGTTCGAACAGCTTGGCCGCCTTTGTTCGAAGCTGGTCGGCTCGTGCGGGATCGCCGAGCGCCTCATACATCTTGGCCATGCGCAGCCAGGCGTCATAGACATAGCCTTGCAGCTCGCACAGCGCCTTCGGGCCGCGGACCAGGCTGCCGTCGGGGTACATGACGGCCTCACCGCTGTCCTTCCAGCCCATGTTCTCGTAACCGGCGGTGGATCGCGTCTGATATTCCTGGAAGCCGTCGCCGTCGCGATCGCCGTACTGGTCGATCCAAGCGAGGCACGCCTCGGCGGTCTCTAGATGTCGCTCGAGCAGGTCCCGGTCCCCGGTCGCACGCCAGGCCGCGTGCAGCGTGATCAGCCAGAGCGGGGTCGCGTCCGCCGTGCCGTAATATGGCGTGTGCGGGATCAGCTTGAAATGCGCGAGCTCGCCATAGCGCAGCTCGTGCATGATCTTGCCCGGCTCGGCATCGCGGTAGTCGTCCCGCTCGGTCGCCTGCAGGCCGCCCAGCACCTCGAGCGCGCCGCGCGCGAACTCCGGGTAGACCATGATGTTCTGCACCGATACGATCAGACTGTCGCGGCCGAACGGGGCCATGAACCACGGCAATCCGGCGGCCGGCAGGAACACCATGTGGTCGCCGCTGAGGCTAGGCAGGCGTAAGGCCGCCATGTCGTCGATCGCTTGGTGGAAGAAGCGGTAGTACTCCTCGTTCGACGTGGTGATCCTCAGCACACGGCTTTGCCAGTCGCGCAGGCTCTCGGCATGGCGGCTTTCGGCGTCGTGCGCCACGCAGTCAGATGGAGCGGGAATGACGGTCCCTCCGTCGGCGAGGTCGTAACGCAGGCAGCAGTGCCAGCTCGCACCCGGGGCCAGTTCGACCTGGAAGCTGAGGCGGCCGTTTGAATAGAGTGCCGGCGCACCGACCGCCGTGATGGTGACGGAGCGCATGAAATCCGCGTTGCGATAGGTGTTGGATAGCGCCTGCGTTTCAGGGCTCCACATGGTGCTGATCTGGCCGCGCCGGATGATCTTGTTCGCCTTGGCCTCGAACGTGTCGGCGAAGTCGCAACGCGGTGCGACCTCGAGATTGAAGCGCACTGCCGTGGTGCCGTGATTGGTGATGTCGAGATCCTCGTGCATGCCGCCGTCGATCTCGCGGCTGATCACCAGCGAGATCGTGCGGGCTGCAATCGGCCCGTCCTGCGTCAGGAAATCGCCGTTGGTCAGGAAGATACGCGCCGCGTAATAGGCGATCGCGCCGCCGTTCAGCAACACCCAGGGTGCCCCGTTGGCGTAGATGGACCACGCACTGATCAAGCGCGTATCCAGGAAGTACAAGCCCCTCTCGCTGGGCCAGCCGATCTGCCCGTCCTCATCGGAAATCAGCACGGTCTGGCCTTGGTGGATCGCGATCTGCGGGGGGCCGACCTGGACTTTGAAGGGCATTGGTGGGGGCCTTTGTCGGTGGTGTGGGATGGAGGTCCGAAAGATCGCGGCGGGTCTACCGACCGATATCGTCGGGGGCGGCGGCGTCAGGTCTCGATCCTTTTCGATATGGCTCGGTCGACGTTACTTTGAATGTGCGGGTAAGCTCGCGCCCGCCAGGTCATCGGGGGGAACAGCCGCACCCCCTCGAGGCAGTCCTTCAGCGCCCGCGGTATCGCCCCGGCCGGAAAGGCGCGGAGGCTCCTCTCAGGGAGCGCCGCCCCACGCGAACGTTTCCGGTCGCCGGCACATCCTGCTCGGCCGGGTAAGCCTGCGGAAATGTACGTTCCAGAAGCGGGGACTGGTGCATCTCGCTTTCGGCCGAGGCCGGATGAGCCAGTGCCATGGACAGCGCGGATGCTAGTGGTAGGAATCAGACGCTTGGAACCCGCAACGAGCGCGCAAAGCGTTGAAACGACTCATATGGCAACAGACTCTCCCGTTTGATTTTCACCACTAGCGCAAAGAGCAGGGCCACCCAAATCATCGTCGGGTCCTTTCGGGATCGTCCTGCTGGATCAGGAGACACGCGTAGCCGACTGAATGCATCCGCCAAGAGCCTTCATCGCGCTTCGGGCCGCGAGGGTGCGGCTCCCATCCCGATCGGTACCCGACCTACTTGGTCTTGAACTTCAGTCTCGTCGAGGGCGGAATGCTCGACAGGCTCTTGCTCGTCGTCTGGGCCGAGACGCGGGTTGAGCCGTGCGCGTCGTACGGCATGCCTTCCACGCCGAGCTTGGCGAAGCGCAGCTTGCACTTATGCATCACCTCGGCGGCTTCACGCTGCGCCACAGTGGCGATGGGGGATGTGAGTGCGATCTTGTCGCCGCGATAGAGCTGCAGCGTGATCGCGACCCGACCGTCGGTCGCTATCCGAGGGGTCAGCAGATAGCGGATCGGCGCCGCTGGGCGGTTGTCGGATGCGGAATCCATGACGGTCATCCTTTGCGAGGCTTTCACCTCGGAATGTTGCCCGTACACCGCACCACGGCCGGACAGGACAAAGCCGGCTGGCGGGCGGCTTAGAGCATGTCGGGGAGGCGTGCAAACGAAAAGCGCCGGACATCCCAAGGCGGGACCGCAACCGAGAAGACCCGGTTCGGCGCCGGGGTAGGAGCATCAACCTTTCCGCATCATCATCCGTGCCAATGCCAGCATGAACAGGCCGAGGATGCCGCCCACCGTGAAAACTACAAATTCCATGCGTCTCTCCTCCGGTGCCAAGCTGGGGCTACGCGGTGATTGGACGCGGGTTTCAGCCACTCCGCGACGATCACGCTGGCCGAGGCGATGAGGGTGCCCTGTTGAGGATCGCGACCTTCAACATCAACGGCATCACCAAGCGGCTCGGCAATCTGAAGGCTTGGCTCGACGAGGCGAAGCCGGACGTGGCCTGCCTGCAGGAGATCAAATCGACCGATGCGGCCTTCCCGCAAGCCGAGCTGCAGGCCGCCGGCTACGGCGCGATCTGGCACGGGCAGGGGCCTCATCATGGCGTCGCCATCTTGACGCGCGGCAGGGCGCCGATCGAGACGCGCCGAGGCCTCCCCGGAGACCCGGACGACCGCGAGGCCCGCTACATCGAGGCCGCCTATGATGGCGTGCTCATTGGCTGCCTGTATCTGCCGAACGGCAATCCGAGGCCCGGGCCCAAGTTCGATTACAAGCTCGCCTGGTTCGCGCGCCTTCTCGCTCACGCTGCGAGCCTGGAAGCGGCCGGCGTACCGGCCGTGCTGGCCGGTGACTACAACGTGGTTCCGACCGATGCCGACATCTACGCGATGCGGTCCTGGCGCGCCAACGCGCTGACTCAGCCCGAGCCCCGGGCGGCCTTCGCCCGCTTGCTGGCCCAGGGGTGGACCGACTCCCTCGGCGACCTCAACCCCGACGAGCCCGTCTTCACGTTCTGGGATTACATGCGCGACGCCTGGGCGCGCGACGCCGGCCTCAGGATCGACCACCTGCTGGTCAGCCGCAGCCTCGTGCATCGGCTCGTCGCGGCGGGAGTCGACCGCGAGGTTCGCGGCCGACCCGGCGCCAGCGATCATGCTCCGGCGTGGCTCGAACTCGACTGAGCCCGAGGACGAGGTGGTGGGTTGCGTCGACGGTCAGATCCCGCGGTCGAAGATCCGGCCGCAGGCGGGGCTGAGCTGCGCGCGCTTCTTGGTGAAGCAGGCCGTGACCTTGGCTTCGTCCGGGATCGCGCCGGGGCATAGCGTCTTCGCGTCGAGATAGCAGGCCCGCTCGGCCTCGGCCCGCATCCGCTCCTGATCGCTGCGGATCTTGGCAGAGCTTGGCGCCGTCAGGGACACCAGCATCAAGGCGCACAGGACGATGGGTGTCGGCTTCATGGGTGTTTCCTCTGTCGGGCCCGCGCGCGCGGCGTGGAACCATTCTGCCCCATCCGCGCGAGGTGCGGAAGAGCGCCTCGTTGCCGGGCGCACGGGCTCCCAAGCGGGACCGCCACCCCTGAAAGAGAGGCCCTGGCCTACGATCGGGAGCGTCGCGGCCTACGCTCGATCGGACCCCCGCGCAGCGCGAGGCCCCATGCGAGTTGGCCCGACATGGCGTCACGCGCGCTCAGCCGCTCTTGTCGTGGAAAAAATCGTAGATGCGCCGGGCTGTCGCGGCGTTCACCCCGGGCACCTTTTCGAGGTCGCCGAGCGTCGCGCGCGAGATGGCCTTGGCGGTGCCGAAGGCGTGCAGCAGGGCGCGCTTGCGGGCCGGGCCGATGCCCGCCACCTCGTCGAGCGGCGAGCGCGTGATGTCCTTCTTGCGCCGTGCCCGATGGGTGCCGATGGCGAAGCGGTGCGCCTCGTCGCGAAGCCTCTGCACGAAGTACAGGGCGGGGTCGCGGTCGTGCAGCCTGAAGGGCTCGCGACCGGCGACGAAGAAGGTCTCGCGGCCGGCGTTGCGGTCGGGTCCTTTTGCGATGCCGACCACGGCCAGGCCGTTCGGCACCGCGCCCGGGCCGAACATCACCGGCACGCCGAGTTCCGCCATGATGTCGCGTACGGCGTCGAGTTGTCCCTTGCCGCCGTCGACCAGAAGCAGGTCCGGCCAGGGCGAGCCGTCGTCGAAATCCGCCGACAGGGCGTCGTCGTCGGGCGCGGCATCGTCGGCGGCCTCCGCCACTGCGATCGAGTCGAGCGCCTCGGGTGGCATGTCCGTGCTGCCGGATCCCGCCTCGTCGGCCGGGGCCTCATCGAGATCGTTGTCGACCGCCGTCGCTGAAGCCGCCAGGAGTGCGTCGTCGGCCGCCGACCCCCGCGTTTCGCGCAGCAGGCGGGCGAAACGCCGCCGCAGCATCTGCCGCATCATGCCGTAGTCGTCGCCCGGCGTGACGTCCTTCATGTTGAAGGTTCGGTACTGGCTTTTCAAAAAGCCCGAGGGGCCGGCCACGATCATGGCGCCGACCGCGTTGGTGCCCATGATGTGGGAGTTGTCGTAGACCTCGACGCGGCGCGGCGGACGCGCGATGCCGAACGCCGCTGCGAGGCCGGCCAGCAGTTTCTGCTGGCTGGCCGTCTCGGCGAGCTTGCGGGCCAGCGCCTCCTTGCCGTTGGCGGCCGCGCCCTCGACGAGGTCGCGCTTCTCGCCGCGCTGCGGCACCGCGATCTCGACGGCGTGGCCGGAGCGCTCCACGAGGGCCTGCGACAGCACGGCGCAGTTCTCCACATCGTGCGACAGCAGGATCAGGCGTGGCGGCGGCTTGTCGACGTAGAACTGGACGAGGAAGCTGTCCAGCACCTCGCCCGCCGTATGGCTGCGGTCGGCCCGGGGATAGTAGGTCCGGTTCCCCCAGTTCTGGAAGGTGCGGAAGAAGAACACCTCGATGGCGAACTGCCCGGCCTCGTCCACCACCGCGAAAACGTCCGCCTCCTCGACGCTCTTCGGATTGATGCCCTGCTGGCCCTGGATGGCCGACAGTGCGGCGATGCGGTCGCGCAAGCGCGCGGCACGTTCGAACTCCATGGTTTCGGCCGCCTGCATCATCTCGGTCGCGAGCCGCTCCTTTACGGCCCGGCTCCGGCCGGCCAGGAAGTCGCGCGTCTCGCCGACGAGTTCCCGGTAGCCCTCGGGACTGACCTCGCCCGTGCAGGGTCCCGAACAGCGCTTGATCTGGAACAGCAGGCAGGGCCGG
>JAABUL010002280.1_pt1 | contig 32357 bp, 1 predicted proteins | sample 5559151 | NCBI WGS metagenome assembly JAABUL01 (sample SAMN10711876, study PRJNA513368) | rock metagenome | isolation source: Antarctica rocks | place: Antarctica: Victoria Land, Pudding Butte sud | reverse complement strand
TTATAATAAGACCTAATTAATAATAATATAATATTATAGGTATATCTTTAGGGGGGAGATAATAGGTAGGACTTATAATAGTAAGATATTATTATAACTTAAGATACTACTATAATTTAAAGAAAATAATAAATAGATCCTTACCCCCTTTATATATAAATAATATCTAATTAGATTAGTATTTATTATAATAATTAATAAATCTTAAGGATAGTTTATAAAATTTATAAGTATTAATTTATAACTACGGCTTACCTTTAGCTATAATTAGCTTTGTATAATACTATTAAGGGTAACAAATAAAGATAACTTCTATATTATTAAGTCTAATAATCCTAACTATATTAATAGATAGTTAATAAGGAATATTATATATAAATAGGTATTATTAAGTAGTTAATAGATAAGGTAATTAACTCTTAAGGCTTATAATAATAACCTAATTAAGACTATTTAGCTATAAAATTAGGCTAATCTACTACCTAAAGTATTAAATTATATAAGTAGACTATTAAATAGTAAATATAAATTAACTTTATTTTAAATTTAATAATAAATCTAGGTTATTTATATTATAAAACTAGACTATATTATTAATTATACTCCTAATTTACCTATAAGTAAACTTTAGGATAATAGATCTTAAAGAATATTAAATATTATTTATATTAATACTATTAATATACTTATAATCATAATATAAGTTATCTTATTATAAAAGATATATATAAATCTAAGGAATATATAGAATCTAAAATAATAATAAATAATTAGGTAGCGTAGGAGTTATAATATAAAATATAATAAGTAATACCTTTTTAGATATTATATTTAATATATTATAATTCTATTACTCTTAATAACTTAATAATTATATTACTTAATTAAGACTTAATTTAATAGGTTAATTTATATAATTATAAGGGCTTAATTACTATATGAATAATTTTAATTAGTCTATTAATTATTATATTATATAGTAAATCTAGCCTATAACTATATCTTATAACTATTTTATAAGTAATTAGTAATAAAGGTATATTAATTATAATTTAAATATTTTATTTTTATTTCTATTTATAGTTATGGAATTATTATATTTAATAATAGTCTTATTAGGTATATAAGTTTATATAAGTATAATAAAATAATTATTAGATAGACTATTCTAATTAGTTTATTAGTTATAACGTCGTATAGTAAATCTAGCCTAGAACGATATCTTATAGCGATTCTACGAGTGCTAGGTAGTATAGGGGGGATTTACCTTAGTAAAAATCTACATTTTTATAAGTATTCTCTAGTATTTGATATATTTATTATAAATAATAGTTAATAAAAATAGAATAGATTCCTAAGTTATTATAAGATAAGGCTCTTATAATTAAAAATTTAAAATACTTTAATATATTATTATTAAATAATATGTTATTATTAGAAGGTATTAAGTTAATATGATTATTTATAATAATAAAGAAAAAAGCTCTAATACTAAGTAGGAACCTCTATATAATTATATAATTAAGGTATATTATACTAATAATTATAATAAAGAAGGCCTATTTTAGACTAGAGTTATAATTATATTATTTAGTATTATATAGTATTATATAGTATTAATAATAGACTAGCTAAGCCTTATTAATACTTATATAGCTTAGTATCAAATTATACTTAAAAGGTATTAAATAATTAATCTTTAGTTTCCTTTATAATATAAATTTAATTACCTCTTATAAGAGAGTTATAATTTATATTAATAAAATAAGTACTTAAGGTATTATAAAAGTTAAAAAAATTAATACTTTTATATTAAGGGCCTTCTAATATAATAACTTAAAATAGTTATAAGGAGTAAGAAAGTAATAGTTAAAAGATAATTAAGCTCTAAAATTAATATATATAATATATATAATAAGATATATAAATATTCTAATTATAAGCCTTTAATTTAGTATAATATATTATAAGAAACTATTAATATCAAATACTATCTTAAGAATACCTAGATAATAAATAAATAAGAAGTAAATATAGATATATTACTTCTAAATATAAAGATATTACCTAACTTTAATATATATTCTTATTAGATTATTGAAAAAAAACTAAATATATTATTTAGGTAACCTTTCTAATATAATATAATAAGCTATATAAATTTATTAAAAGACTTATATTATTATATATTAATAAATTTATATTAAGAAAGATAGTTACCTATTTATTAAGTCCCTTAAATAAGAGTAAGAGTATTATAAAAAGTAATATTAAAGTCCTTAAGAATATTAAATTTAAATAATATATGTTATATTATAAAGATTAATATTAGAATACTAGCTTATATCTATTTTATAATAATTAAAAGATATTTTCTTATTTATAATAAATTAAATAGTATTAAGTTAATTAAGAGGTCCTAGCTTTAATAAAATAATATAAATAATATTTAATTTATATCTTTTTTATCTTAATATAAACTATTTAAAGATAAATTATAAAGAATATTAAGAGGTAAATCTTATATCAAACTTAAAATTAAATAAATAGATTAATCTTATTTAACCTATTAAAAAGGTATTATCTAATAAATATAAAGGTATTTAATATAATATATTTAATAAATCCTACCTATATTATATATAAGATAAATAGAAGGAAAAGGATATAAGCCTATTTATATAAAATAAGTCTTAGGCCTTAAAGGAATTTATTACCTATTTATTTTAAGCTTAAACTATTATAATATTATAAATATATCTTACCCCTAGAGATCCTAAATAATTAAAGATTTATATATAATATTAGCTAGCTATTATACCTATTATTAACCTCTAATAAGTTATTAATAAGATTTATTATAATCTCTTTAAATAGACTTTATATAATAAGGCTAACTTAATATTTAATAATTATATAAAATTCCTTTAAATTACTTTATTATATCTATTCCTTAAGGCTAATATAAGATATAGTAATATTAACCTTATCTCTTATATTCTTAATAATATATATCTTTTATCTTTTAATTTTTACCCCTATTAATACTCCTTAATATTTTAATTTAAATATTATATATTAAGTCTAGCTATTAACTTAATACTTAAAAGAGCTATCCTTTTAAATTCTCTTATTAATATAATTAATAAATAAAATAATTAAGAAGAGATTAATATCTTTAATTAATATATTAATAATAATATAAAAATAGTCTTTAAAAAGTAATATAATTTTATATTTAATTTTAATTACTTACTTAAGTATATCTCCCTTAATATAAGATACTCCAAATACTTTAAGGTCTAATATAATAAGTATTACTTAAGGAAAGACATTTTTAATAATATTTATATATTAACCTCTAATCTTTAAGAAAAATCTATAAGGTAAAATATTGAATAAAAGTATATTAAGCTTATAATTAATCTATTCTTTAAGGGAGGTAAAAAGATTAATAATAAGATATTTATTTATAATAAATAGCTACCTAAGGTTTTTAATAAGGATATAAATATGAATAAAATAATAGAGTTAAATTAGGAGTTAGATTAAATAAGTAATATTAATAATATTAAGCGATTCTTTTAAGATATTAATAATCTTAATAAAAATCTTATAATTAATAATTAACCCCTTTATATATCTCCTGATAAAAGATATTATAATAGGGCTAGTAAGAGGGATTAATAAATTACTATAACTATATAAATAAAGAGAATAAAGTTATAATAAGAAAAACTGATACTAAGAGAGTTATATACCTTAGTATAATCCTATCCTATTATATAATATCTATAGAATCTAGCTTGATACCTTTATATTTCTCCCTATTAATTATCCTTTATATTAATAGTCTATCTTCCTATTAAATTACTTATAAATTTATAAGATTAGCTTATTAGCTTTAATAAATATATTATTACTAAGTTATCTCCTTTAAAATTAAGTATTTAAGGGAATTAATAAAGAGCTCTTTATCTTCTTTTATATTTATAAGATACTCTTATTAAGTAGATATTTATTTTCTAATTTATATCTTATTCCTAGGTAGCTAAGAATCTAAACTTGTAAGGTATAAAATAGATAAAGCTATTGATATTAAAAATAAGCTAAGGACTCCTTAACCTATTATACTTCTAGATTAAATAAGCCTAGTATTAATAATAATTATATTTAATATAATCCTTCTTCCCCTTAATAAGGAAGGTATAATATATATTATAAGATAAATAATAAGAAGTAGGATTAATCTTAGAACTATCCTTATCCTTATTTAAGTCTTATTATAGCTATTAAGCTTTAATAGATATAAAGTAAGATTTAATATTAAACTTATTACTACTTAATATAATATAAAACTTATATCTACTATTAACTATTAAGGTAATATTAGTATATAAGAATACCTATTATAATTATACCTAGTAAGAGTATATTATTATAAATAACTATTATATATATTAAAAACTAATATATTATACTTAATCTTATAACTTATAAATATAAGCTTAACTCTTCTCCTCCTAAGATTATAAATACCCCTAATATAATATAATATAATAAATTTAATTTTTAAAGCTAAAGTACTAGATTTCTATTAAATTAATTTAAGAAATAGCTTATTAAATATAATATATATAATAAGAAGTAACACTTTAATATTCTAAAAATAGGTTATTTAAACCTTCTCTCTATAAGTAAAATCTCTTTTATTAAGTTTAATATCTTTAATACGTATAATAATAAGACCTAGATGATAGAAGATAAGGATATAAATAATAAGGATAATAAAATTAATTATAAGGTACTTCCTATTAGGAGTAATAATAATAATTAGTAATATTAATATTAAAATAATTAGTTAATTTAAATAAATAATAATAAACCTTAATATATTTAAATAGGACTTTAAATATTAGGATTACTAATATAATTATCTATTTAAATAGAATATAATTATAAGTTAATAATAATTTAATTTATAATAATAATAATAATAATTTATTACTTTAATATTTTAAAATCTAGATTTCTAATAATAATAATTTATTACTTTAATATTTTAAAATCTAGATTTCTAATAATCTTTTATAATATTAAGAAAGTACCTAGACTAACTATTAAGTTAGATTTCGATTCTACCTTTTGAAATCGAATCGCTGAGCCTTTTAGCGCGTTACTATTAATAGTATAAAAGTCAGGTTTTGATTCCACTTTTTAGAATCGAATCGCTAAGAATTAAAGGCTTAGCAGTCTTAGTAACTTGATATAGTTACTTTAGAAGTACCTAAATTTAAATTATAATAATAATAAGGGAACTATAATTAGGTAAAATCAAAGTTATATCCTTTATCTTTAATATTAATACTACCTTTAAGCTATCTATAATAATTATATACTATATTATTACTAAGGTATTATATAATAATAAGTAAGAGTTTATAAAATAGAGAATAATATTCTTCTTTATTAAGGGCTAATATAAAATCTTCTAAGCTTAAAGTATTAAGGTATACTTAAATTATAGATTTAAACTATTATTAATTTATATTAATTCTAATATATATATAATCTTAATATTTTATAAGAAGGATTAGAAATTATTTTTTAAATAATAAATATCTTTAATTTTATAAATAGTAAAAGTATCTAATTATAATACCTTACTATTAATAATTAATTTTTAGTACCCCTCTAATCCTTTAGAGAATTCTCTATTAAAGATTCTAAATAATAGTAATAAGTAAGTAATAATAATAATGAGTAAGTAATAATAGTAGTAGGTAGGTAATAATAATATTAATAGGTAGGTAATAATAATAATAATACGTAAGTAATAATAAATTCTACTACTAAAAAAGGGGCGGCTTATAAGAGAATAAATAGGGTCTCTTTAATATTTAATTATAAGGTTAGTCTAGCGAGTTTAATAAATATATCCTTCCTATTAGGCTCTATTATACTAAAGCTATACGTCTATTAAGCCCTTATAATATAAACGTTAAAAGTTACTAACTTAAACTAAATACTAATAAAAGTTAATCTAGATTAGGAAGTTTAAAATAATAATATATATTATTAAATTATATATCCTATTATTATAGATTATATAATTATTTTAAGATATATACTTTAAATTTTATAATAAGTAAGTAATAGTAATAGTAATAAGTAAGTAAGTAATAATAATAGTAATAGTAATAGTAATAAGTAAGTAATAGGTAAATAATAGTAATAGTAATAGTAATAATAATAGGTAAGTAATAGTAATAGGTAGAATCCTAAATTATTAATAGTTAAAAAGTAAAAATTAAAGGATTCTTATAATAAGTATTATCTAGTTATATAGGTATCAATTGATATTACTAGAGAAGTAGTCTCTGTAAGGCCTGATAGGCCGGTAGCGGAAGGCTTCCGCAGTACCAAGTAAAGCATTAGTAGTCGCCACGTCTATATCATCTTATAAGAGTTAAATCGAGGGCGATAAAATAGATTAATAGTATAAAATATAATAATAGATATAATAAGAATAGAAGATATATTAATTAACTACTAATTTCTAGTAATTTCTATATATATTATATATATCTAATAGCCCTTTCTATAAATATAGACTATTTATTAATTACTAAGACTACTTAGCCTTATAATATTTATTAAGGATAGAATATATATAAGGTATAAGTTTTCTATATTAGGTATTTATATTAAAAATTAGGGTCTTAGTAATATTTTAACCTTATATCTACTACGTAGAATATACTTTCTAGGATATAAGTATTAAGACTATAGTTAGGCGTTATACTTGATAATAACGTCTCTAATTAGCTTAGTACTTATATCCTAGAAAGCGCGTTTTACGTAGTAGGTATAAGGTTAAAACGTTACTAAGACCTTGATTTTAATTATAAATACTAAAATCTATGAAATACCTTAATATAATAAATCTATAATAACTACCTAGATAGACTTTATAAGAAGTTTATAATATACTATTTTACTATTTCTAAATTAATTCAGCCTAGTTTTAGGAGTTTTAGCTTATAGGATTTTTATTAGAAGAAGGATTAAAATAATAGCTAGTATAATAGATACTAAAATTAGGATAGTAATAATTAATAGAGTAAGTAATTAAAAAACTAAGTTAGTAGTCTTATTTAATATACTTATAAAGGCTAGATTCCTAAATTCTATATTCTTAAGTAATTATAGTAGGTAATAGTATATAGTTAGAGATATTTAATAAGGAATTACCTATTTAATATATATAAATCCTATTAAAGATTTACTTATTTATATAAATTCTATTATTTTAACCTTATACTCTAGAGGGGGGAGGCTACGTTATACTAGTCCCTAGAGCGAGGTATAAGCGGAGGCTAGCCGCCTTAGTAAGCCCCTAGAAGAGTATAAGTATTAAGGCTAGTCTCTAGTAAGTTAGGTATCTATAAACCTTATACCTAACCTTAATATAAAGCCTCTTATAGTCTTATAAACCCTCCTACCCTAGTAGTAATAGCTCCTATTATATTAACCTTCCTAAATTAATCTAATAGCTTGAAATAGAATGAAGCTTATAGTAACGTGTAACGTAGTATATTAACCTCGAGTATAATTAGCTAAGCTATTATGAATTAGTATATATAAATTAAATAAGAATCCTTAATATAGGTACTTAGTATCCTATCCTTAGAGAATAGGCATGGATCTATACTTTTAGATAGTAAAAATAGTCTAGAACTACTAACTCTTAATATTTTAGGTAATAATCTATATAATAGATACTCTAAAGAAGTTATTCTAAAAGATAGTCTACTTTTTAGGATTTTCTAAATATTAGACTAACTACTAAGTTAGCTTTTAATTCTGCCTTTTAAAATTAAATCGCCTAGCCTTTTAGCGTATTACTATTAATAGTATACTAGTATACTATTTATAGTAATAAAGTTAAGTTTTGATTCTAACTTTTAGAATTAAATTACTAAGAATTAGTAGCTTAGTAAGCTTAGTATTTCCCTATAATTAATTTATTAAATATAAAAGATTTTATTTATATAAACTTCTAATCTATAATAAGGCTTAACTCTCTAAATATAAATTCAGAGTTTTAAGAAATATTTGATAAACTTCTAAAAAGTAGACTATCTTTTAGTATAACTTCCTAGGAGTATTATCATAATATTAGGCCTACTAAGGTAAATACTTAGTACTACTTAAAATTTACTTCTTAATAGCTTTCTATCTTATAAATAAATAATTATCCTTTAATTATTTAATTAAATAACTATGTTTTAAATAATTAGTAGTAATACCTTTCTTTATTATTAGATATTATATCCTACTTAATTAGATTAGATTAGTTATACTTACGTTTATCTAAACTATTAAAAGATAATTTTAGGGGCTTATAAGTATATTATAATTACTATTATAGTAGCTAACTTATATAAGAAACTATATACCTATATATTATATAAGCCTAGGTAATAACCCTTATTATTCCTACTTCTTTTATAACTATTAATTTATTTCTTATTATATTATATTTAACTCTTTATATTAGGTACTTATATTGATTATCCTATTATCTTAGCTTCCTAGGGCTAGATTATATATTATAATATTAAGTATTATTTTAATAATAAAGACTTATACCTTAACCTAGTCTTAATATAATTAAATTATTATAAGTAAAAATTAACTTAATATCTTAATTTAAATTATATATTTTATTATTTACCTTATCCCCTTTATACTTATAAGTATCTTATAAGTATTTATTATACTTAAGGTATTTACTAGCTCTTAGTAATAATTATAAAATCTAGGATAATTAATAGGGATATATTTTATATCTTACCTACGCTAATTATATTTATGACTTATATATATAAATTTAAGGACTTTATATTAATATAAGAAGGTAATAAGCCCTATCTTCCCTATTTTTATTTATATAAGGGTAGAGCTCTTAGCCTTTCAAAGCCCTTTATAAAGGATCCTCCTCCTAATTTATAAATCCTTAAATTAAGTAAAGGGATAATCCCTAGCTTTTAATCTTATTTAATCTTCTCCTTATATTATGTCTTAAGAGGATTTTTATTAATAATATACTATCTTCTTAACTTCTTAAGGATATTAAGTTATCTTCCTAATTATAATTATATTCTAATTATTTAAATATAATATTATAGATTATAACATTTATATTTACTTAGCATGCGGAAGCCTTCCGTAACCGGTATTATAGGCTTATAGAGACTATATCTCTACTAGCTAATTAATCTATATATATGAAATCAGTTAAAGTCTATTATTACCTTAATAATAGTAGTAATACCTTATTTAAAGTAACTAACCTCCTTTAGGTACTATTAATTACCTATTAAAATTAATACTATCCTTATAATATTAATATTAATTATTTAATCCTTAATCTAGTTACTTCTATTATATTAATTATTTAATTTAACTTTATAAGAGCCTTATTATTATTAAAGGCTTTATATATTATAAAAGCCTTTAATAAATAACTATTTTATTTATATTATCCCTTTATCCTTAATAAAGAGTATTAGGATTCTTAGAGAATCTTAATTATTCTTACTAAAGAAAATCTAGATTTCCCTATACCTTTCTTAATACTATTATTATAGCTTTATTACTATTACTTAATTAAAACCTTATTATATTAACTAATTAAATCTATAAGCTTATTTTTATTATAAAGTAAATTAATACCTAAGAAGTTCTTAAAGCTACTAAATATTATATTAATTATATAATTAAGTATTATAAATAATCTAAGAAATTAAGTAATATTAATATTAAAGTATATACTTAATATTCTACTTTAATTAAGCTATTATCTTTCCCTTTTATTTAGGCTATTGATACTCTAGCCTTTTAAAAGTCTATTAAATCCTTTATAAAGAATATTAAATAGTATTATAACCTTTTATAACTTTAAGCTTATATTATTAAGTATTAGCCTCCTTTAATAAGAAATACCCCTATTATATTACCTTTAATATTACATTTAATAGTAACTAAGCCTCTCTTTATATTAAGATTTATATTGTTAACTAACTTACCCCCTATTAATAAAACTATTAGGGTAATATTTATAAAAGAAGTAATATATAATTAACTTATAAGTCCCTAGCCTAGTATTATAATATCTATAAATCCTATTATTATAATTACTATTACTACTAGCGTAGCCTAATACCTTTAGGAGAATCTATCCTAAATAGGTCAGTAAGGCTAAGTAGGCCTATAGGGTCTATTAGGCCTATAAGGTAAGGTTAATAATAATAATCTTAATTAAAGACCTTATTAAAATTAAAGTAACCTAGGATTCTTTAATCTTATATATAATAATAAATTAATTAGTATTAAACTACCTATAAAAAATATTAATAAGGATAAATATTTTAAGGATATATATTTATTTATTATTTAAGTAAAATAATTATATCTATTAAAGGATCTGATAATTATTAGGGCTAACCTCTAGCTAAGCCTTTAGGGACTTACTTTAAAATAATAAATATTAGGAGAGCTTAATAATATTAAGTAATAAATTATTACCTTTAAAGAAGATATTAATAAATAGGCTAAGGCTTTATAAAAGAGATTTTAATAGCTTTCTAATATTATTATAAATATTATACTTTATAAGAAGTATATTAAAAGGGATACTATAAATTATAAAGAGCTTAGAGAATATATAATAAAAACACTTTACTTTATAAAAGATATTAATTTAATTATAACTACTATTTAATTTAATATTATTTATAATAATATTAATTTAGAATTACGGCGTAATATCTACTATCTTAATTATAAAATATCTATCAGTAGTTTCCTTACTAAGCTAGATAATATAAAATATAAATAGTAGGCGTATATTAATAAGTATTAAGATACTAGTAGTAACTAGGCTAATTAATAAGGCTAAAATACCTATAAAAGTAAGCTTATAAGGTAATATAATTAATATAATTTATTTGATAAATTAAGTTACTTATAATAAAATTAGTAATAATAATAAAATTCTTATTTATTTACCCCTAATTATTAGAACTAAGCTTATTAATCTAATTAAAAGTAATAATATAAGAATTAAAATATTCTATAATTATTACTTTTAATTTAAAAGTTATAAATAATAGTAGGCCTTAAAAATATATTTAATTTAAAATATCTACTTTAACCTATTAAACTTAATTAAGGTAATAATTACTTATAAAATAATTAATAATCTTAATATTCCTAATAGGTATATTAAATAATATTATAAAATATTAGGGAAGACTTTAATAAGTATATTGATTAATAAAATATAATTAATTAAGGTAAAGATTACTTTTAGGAGTTATATCATAATAGGAAGTATAGAAGTAATAAAGACCTTATTAATAATTATAATTAAACTTAGGAAATACCTAATATTAATTTTATTATAATATAAAGTTAAATAGATTATATTTATTTATTATGTATTATTATCTTCCTATCTAGAAATAAGCTTTTCTATTATTTATATAAGTAGTATTAAAAGGTATAAAAGCCCTTATTAAAGGCTTTAATACTTATAAAGTCCTTTATAAGCTATATACTATATATTAATATACTACTATTATTAGTAGAATTAACTATTATTTTTAATTAGTTTAAGGTATTAGGCTATAACTTCTAAGGATAGAAATATACTACTATTAATATCTCTTAAGGAGAAACTAATATAAAGTAGAGTAATGTTTACTTAAATACTAATAATTTAATTATATTTATTGATTATAATTATATAAAGAAATACTTATTAAATATTAATATTAAGAAGATATCCTCCCTTATATTAATTTATAAAATTAGTAATAAGATTATTAAGACTAATAAGTATATTATAATTTAAACATATATTACTAGAATTATTAGAGAAATAGTGATATAGACGTGGCGACTACCTTAGCAAATGCTTGATAACTACCTGCGGGAGCCTTCCACAGGCTTAATAGCCCCTTAATAGACTTTATAAAGACTTTCTCTACTAACTAATTAATTAATTTATATATATTAGAATTAATACTTATTAAATAGTAGTAATACTATATTATAGGCTTTATAATACTATTTAATTATCTTGAATTATTAGACTTATTAATGCTACCCTTATAGTATTAATAATCTAACTAAGTCCTTTAACGGGGAGATTATCATAAATCCCTTATCTATAACTAACCTCCCTACCTATATCTAAATAATAATAATAAGGTCCTTAATAAGTAGTAGGATTATATAAATACCTTTATACCTTATAATTATTATTTATTAAAGCCTTTAATAGCTGGGATTAGATTATACTACCTTATATAAGTACTGCATTCCTTCCCTATTAAGACTATTAATAGTTTTTCTTAAAATTATTATTATAACATCTTAATACCTCTTAATTAAGACTTTATTACTTAAGTTAATTAAATTTATAAATTTATTAATATTATTAGGTAATCTTATAAGTATAAAGTGTTAGAGATTATAGGATATTATATTAATTATATTATTAAATTCTATAAACATTTAAAGTAATTAGATATCTTAGAAGCCTAGATTTAATATTTTATATTAATTAAATTACTACTCTTTCTATTTAATTAGGCTATAGATAGCCTAATATTCTAAAGAGCTATTAAACTATTTATAAAGGATATTAAGTATTACTATAACCTCCTATAATTATAAATATACTTTATAAGGTATTTAGGCCCTATTTTAATAGTATTAATAACCTCTACCTCTCTTAATAATAGGAGTATAGTTCTATTTAATAAGACCTTAGATCCTACTACTACTTAAGATATGTTAATTAAGGAGGCTATTTATAAGTATCCTATTAGCCTTAAGCGTTTAATGATAGGTAATAATATTGGATTTATTAAAGTATAGTGTATTAAGCTTTATGAAATAATTATTAATATTATATTATATCCGCCTCTATTAGATCCATATAAATATAGATAATAGTATATTAAAGTTTAATCTTAATAATATTAGCTACTTTAATCCTTTTTATAATAATGAGTTATTTAATACTACCTCTATTATTATATATATTAGGAAGGTAATATACTTTTATAAAATATATATATTTATAGATTAAATTAAGGATATTATTTATATAAAAGGTAATATTATTTATTAAAACCTTTAATTATATCTTTATAAATTAGCCTTAAGCTAGTATACCTTAAAGCTTAAAGAAAGTAATAAGTGTCTTATTACTTATAATATTAATAAATAGTATTAACTATTAATATTACGCTAGAAGACGCCTTATAATATTAATATAAGTACCCTTATTTATAAGAAGTATACTTTATAAGATACTTCACGTTATTATAAACCTTATAAATTTACTTAAGTTATAATAAGAGCTACTTAAGATATAGAATTAGGTATAATTAAGAATTATATCTTACTTATTTAATATAACCTAGATATAGAGTTTTAATATAATATCCTAGAACTTAATAAGACTACTAATTATAATAACTTCCTTTCCTTATTAAATAAGAGAAAGTATTAATAGTAGACTTATATATCTTATTATATAAGACCTTAGTAGTAGTAATAAAGATATAATAGGTATTAATCTTAATCTTAATTTTAGGCTTAGTTATAATAGCCTTCCTAATAGTTATAATAGCCTCTCCCTTAATATTAACCTTATTAATATAATAATAATACTTATAATAATAATTAGTATTAGAAGCCTTTAATAGGCTATTAACCTTATTACTTAAATTAATATTAGAATTAAGGCGTAAGCGTTTATACTCTATTAGTATAATAGATAAGGTTATAAATTATAATATTATTATTAAACACGTCTAATTCTTAATGTAATAGATAATAAGGTCCTTAATATAGATAAAACTAGAATTAAAACTAATAAGGCTAATTCTTATTTTGGTTAAGGGGTAATTAATAGTATTACCCTTAGAAGGCCTAATAAGCCTACTAAGCTACTATTAAAGATTTTAAGAATTAATCCCCTTAGGATTTAGGGGAGTATAAGTAAGAAGCCTATAATATATTATTATTATAGCCTTATAAGAGTAATTAATATTAGGAGGAAGGTACCTTTAAGTAATATATAAATAAACCTTTATAATCCTATTAAGCGTCTATTATTAAAGACCTTAAATAGTAGGATAAAGTCTTTAATAATTACTTTATAGCTATCCTAGTCCTATCCTTAGATTATAAATATTGAAGATACCTTTATAAATTTATATTTAAGAAGAAGCTATTTATTTACTTATATAATTAATACTAGAAGTCTATTAATACTCTAGTATTATTAAAACTACTAGGTACCTTAATATTATTAAAGCCTTTAATAAGGACCTTATTATTAGTAGTAATAGCTATTAATATATTAAACCCTTTAATAGATAACCCTCTAATTATATACTCTTTAATGGAAGTAGTCTAAGGGATAGATTATATATTTAAGAACTACTATTACGCTATTACCTTTATCTATTAGATAGCTAGTAATAATAATATTAAGATATACTTTAATCTAAGATATATAATATTAATTATAGATTCTAATTTTATATTAATAGGTATTAAAATTAAGGTAATATTTATAAGTATCCTAATTAAAGGTCTTAATTTTAAAATATTTTTTTTAAATAAATTCGCTATTATTACCTTCTACCTTAAGGGTAGAGTTAATAATAAGTAATTAACTATTACTTAAATTATTTAAGAAGTCTATATTATAAATAACCTAAAGGTTAAAATACTTATAGGAGTAGATATTCTTACTCTTAAAAGTATAGTATTAGACTTTATTAAGTAGTAAATTACTATTAATAGCTATAAGGATATTATTATATTAATAAGTACCTATATATATTCTATTTTAATAAAATATATTATTAAGAGTAAGGTTAAATTTATAATCCTTATTTATTCTACTACTTTAATATTTATAATATATTATAGTTCTCTCTTAAATAATAGAGACCTTCTTTTTAAATCTAATTATAATCTTAATCTTAGCTATATAGGAGGAGTATTTATCTACGTTATTAATACCTCCCCTAGGGATATCTTTATTAAGAACAATATTAACGCGGATATAATTATTCCTAGGAAAGTAAGACTAAGAATTATAAAAGAATTTAATAATAATAGATACTTCCTTATAAATACCTAATACGCTAACCTTGCTACTATTAGATAGTAAAATACTTAAAAGAGTAAGCTTATTAAGGTAGCTAGATTAGCTGCTATAATAGTAATAATAGTTATAATAGGTAGTTTATAATAGGCTTTTATAGTGCCTAATAAGGGTCTGAATACCCCTTTTATAAATATTATAATTAATCCTAGCCTTAAATATATAATATTTAATGGAGTGAAAATCTATGGCGAGTCCTATATAGTAGAGTAATTAGTAGATATTATTAACGCCTACTAAGACTTATTTATAAATAAAGACGAAACTGTTAATATACTTAAAGAATAATAGATATTTATCCTATTAAAGCCTAATATAATATCTAAACTTATACGCGTTTATCCCCTTAAGTAAAGAGATAAAGATATTATTAATAAGACGTTTAATAAGCTTTAGGCCTAAGGTAAACTTATATAGTTAGATTAGCCGACCCTATTTAACTATCTATACTTTAGAGTATAGCGAGATATACTTACTAGCTAAAAAGGTTAGGTTATTATTAGTATATAAGAGCTTAATAAAATTATTAATAGTAATACCTACCCGCTACTATTATAAGCCGATATAATAGCCCTAGTTTAGGGATATTAGTATATTACTATTATTAATACTATTAAATAATTCTATTTATTCTATATTTAAGTTAAAGATTATTATAAGCTTATAACTATAAGTTATTATAGTTAAGAGTAGTCCTTAGTAGCCCTTATAGGTTATAAGGGCTCTCCCTTATATATATAATATTAGATTAATATTATACTTTAGTTATATTAGGGCTTTATAAAGGCTTATATTAATAATATTATTATCTACTCTTATACCTTATAAGAGTATATTAGGTACTTATATAAGGTCTTTAAATTATTTTATTAAAAGCGTATTAATCTATTCCTTATAAAATTATATATTAGCTACTTATTTAAAATACTACTTAATTAATATATTAATAGTTTAGGAATATCTATTATTAAAGAGAAGATTACTATTATTATAATAATATAATTTTTATAAAACCTTAGAGATCTTAAGATATTCTTTAGTCTTATTAGCTAACTTTACTTATTTATTAAATAATACGCTTAACGGGTAGACCTATTATAGAAGTAGAAGGTTATACTTAATAAGGGCCTTAATATAAGCGTAAAAAGCCTTATATAAAAGAGGTATATTATATGCGTTATCTTTTATAAACTTATACTTAAAGAATTATTAGTATTTTAAGACTTATAAAAGGCTTTTAATATATTATACTTTCTAATTTATTATAATTATAACTAGGTATTATATATAGACCTTAATACTTTAAAAGTTATCAGTCTTATAATTATAATATATTATATTAAGGGAGACCTAACAGAGCTATTAAAGCCTTTTACTAGAATTAATTTTTAATTAATTATATTTTTTAGTAGATACCTTAATATTATTAAATAAAATTATTAATTAATAGAGTTAGAGGTAGTAGGAGTTTTCTAGGTTATAAAAAAGGTTAGATATATAATTAAGTTTAATTTAAAGCTTCTTATTATATATATATATAGACTACTTAGTAGTTATACTTATATTTAGATAGATGACCTTAAATATTATAAGTACTAATAAGCTTAATTTATAACTTATTAGAGCCTCTTAATACTTATTATTATTTAATTTAAAATTATATTATAAGGCTAGTAAATCTAATATTATATTAGATATATTATTAAGATTATATACTACCCTTATAAGTATACCTAATTTAATAGAGGGTAAAAGGACTATTAAAGCCTTCTTTAATTTAATTAAGGACCTTAATATTACTATATATTATATAATATTAATAGATATAATAGATAACTTTAAGTCTAGGCTATAAGTAGTATATAAGATTGATAATTAATAGAAGAAAGTCTTAGAGATATTAAAGCCTTTAATAGATAATAAATAGCTTTATAAAGCTAATAATAATAGTATCCTAGTAATCTCTAAGTATATGAAATTAGGACTAGCGTTTATCTTTTATAATAATCTTATATACTACGTTAACGGTAAAGGAAGATATAAGCTATATATACCTCTATTAATAGAATAGGAGCTATTTAAATAGGTATATAATCTTTTTAATTATAATAGCTACTACTAGTATTATAACTACCTCTTATACTTTATATATATATATATTATTTAGTAAAGAATCTTAGGATATATATTACTTATTACCCCTAATATTAGCTTAATTAGATATAAAGGTATCTATTATATAATGCTTAAGTCCTTATATTAACGCCGTTAATATTATTTTATATTATTATTATAAACTTTATTATTACTTTATTAATAACTCTTATTAATATAAATTACCTCCTTATTATTATATATAAGTTTTTTAAGAAGGTCCTTCTTTTACCTAGTTTGAATATATATAAAGCCTTTAAGTAGGTAGAAATTATACTTTAGGAACTCTTATCTTATAATTAGGGAATTTTATAAAGTATTATTAATAATAGGGACTCTTACTTTATATTTAACTTTCAATAGGAAGTATTTAAGTATCTTAATATGAAGTTCCTTATAATTATAATATATTATCTATAAATTAATAAGTAAAATAAATATATTAAATAAATTATAGAGATTATAATATAATTTTACTTAATATATAATCTTAAAGGATAGAATAAGTAGGACCTTATATTATTATATATTTAAGTTATATTAAATAACTCCTCTTTTACTATTATAAGCTTTACGCCTAATAAGTTATATTATGGATTTAAGGTTAATAATATTATAGATATATTAGTTATTAATATATCTATAGAAGCCTTTAATAGGCTATATCTTATTAAACGCGAGGAGGTAGAAGATTATATAACTTCTATTAATATTATAATAAAGGCCTATTATAATAGTAAGTATAAAGAGTTTAATATTGATATTAATAATAAAGCCTTCTTATAATTATATTATAATTATAAGATACTAGGAGTTTCTAATTATAAATTATCTTAATAATATATCAGACTATTTTAAGTCTTATATAAAGTAGGCTCCCTTACTTATAAGTTAGAACTTCTACTAATTATAAAGATCTAATAAGTAGTATTAATTATCTAGTTAGAGCTTAAGATAGTAAGTATAGATCTTTATATAAGAACCTTTAATTAATAGCTACCCCCCGTAATAGTAGAAGATAGTATAGAGTATAATAATAAATATAAATCTAAGTAATTAATTAGATAAGCGTACTATTAAAGGTAAGATATAATACCTTATAAAGTAAAGGGGATATAATAATTAGGATAATACCTAGTATAACCTTAGTAATTTAAGCGAGTCTTAGTAAAGGCTTATAAGGATATATATCCTCAAAGGGTATTATAAAATTATTGGAATTAAGGGCTTTAATAATAGTAGCGTCTATTATATACTTTAAGCTATTATTTGGTTTTACCTTTTATATTAATTTTACTTTAAGTATAATATATTTAAGCGGCTTTACTACCTATTATTTTATTTAATAGGTAGTTAAAGCGATAGCTATGAGTACTAATAATAGGGATATCAGTCTTTTATTTGTTTTATCGGTATATTGATATAGACGTGGCGACTGCCTTAGTAAATGCTTAGTAACTACCTGCGGGAGCCTTCCGCAGGCTTAATAGCCCCTTAATAGACTTCATAGAGACTTTCTCTGCTAGCTAATCAATTAATCCATACATACTAGAATTAATGCTTATCAAATAGCTATAATTATATTAATAATTATAAAGGTTTATATTATAAAGGATCTTAAGGCTAATATATTAATTAAGAATAATATATTAAAGCCTTACGGTATTATCTTAAATTTTAATAAAGAGATAGTTACTATTAATATATATTAAAATCTTATTATAATAATTAAAATTTATACTTATACTTTATCTTATATTAAGTAGACTATTAAAACTAAGTTAGCTATTATTATATTACTATAAATTATTATATAAGTAATTATAACTTATAAGGGTAATATATTATTTAATAGAGACTTCCTATTTAAACTAGAATATTTATAAGATTTTAACTTAAATAGTAATATCTTTACTTATATAATTAATTTTATAATATCCTTTATATAAATATATAATACTTTTACTATATTAGTCCGCCTACCTTATAAGGCGCGCTTAAGTTCTCTTATTAGATATAATTAAGATAGTACTTATCTTATTACTTTAATATATACTCTACTAATAATTAATAATATTACCTTATAAAAGATAAAGATTATTAAGGGCCTTTTAATCCTTATTATTACTTATAAGGTAATAATAAAGCCTTTTATAAATATCCCTAAGCCTATTATAATAAGGGCCTTAATTAATTTTACCCTTAAATATATGTTACCTATTAATATTATTATTTATAATATATTAAAAGTAGCTAATAATTTTATTATAATAGCTACTAAGTTTCCTAAGATCTAAACTAATTATAATATAATATTTAATATTATTAAGGAGGAATACATATTTATACCTTTAAAGCCTAATATAGCCTTAAGGCTATTACGCGTTTACCTTATAAATTAAAAAGATAAGGATCTAATTAATAAAACCTTTAATAAATTTTATAATTAAAGTAAAATAGTATAAATTAATTAGCTAATCTTATTTAACTATCTTTTTTATTTATTTAAAGGGATACGCTAAGTAGATAAAAAGGAAGAATAGTAGTTAATATATAAAGTCTTAATAAAATTATATTATTAAATAATTATTTATTACCCCTTTAATTTAAAACTATATTAATTATTATTAGCTATTTATATATCTCTATTATAAATAGTATAAGCTATTTCTACTAATTTAAGATTTAAAGATAAGATTAATATAAATTAACTATTATTTTATATCATAATTAAGAATAATATTATATTATATTAATAGGATATAAAGGATCTCCCTTATATATTTAATATTAAATTAATAAATTACTCTATTTATATTAAGGCTTTATAAAAGCTTATATAAATAATATAATTATATACTTAAGAATATTATTAGAGTAATTTATTTATTTATAAAAGCTTTTTAATCTCTTTTAAGACTAGCGGGTAAGTCTTAATCTTAAGAAATCATTCTTAAGATATCTATTAATTACTTTATTAAGCTAATAAGTAGATTTATTAGGCCTATTAATATTAGAAGAGGAATTAATAGTTATTAATACTTTATACTTTCTTATATTATTAAGGGACCTTAAAATCTTCTTAGGCCTAATAAAATAATTATATTTATTTATCTTATAATATACCTAGTATATTAACTTATTATAATAATATAAGACTAAGCTTATTAATATCCTGTTAAAGGATATAAAAGGCTTTATTAAAAAGATATAATCTATTTAAATAATATATAAATTAATATAAAAAGAGTAATAGGCCTTTAAAGATCTTATAGCTATAATTAAAAGTTTTATATTTCTTATTTATTTTAATAAATTAAGGACCTTATTTATAAATTTTAATATATTTAAGCGTTAGGGCTTTATTATAATAATATATTATATTAAGAGAGACCTTATTAAAGGCTTTCTTAAGATAGTAATATAATTAATAATATTCTTAAATAGAATATTTAATTAAGTTAAGAAAAACTACTAGCTTATTAAATTTAAAATAATAGATATAGTTCAAGTTATTAAAAGGATAAAGTATATAATTAAATTATTTAAATAATTACTTATAATAATTTATATTAATAATTTAATAGTAGTTCCTATTTCTTATTAAATAAGCTTAATATCTTTATTTATTAATAAACTTAATTTATACCTAGTCCGCGCCTTATTATACCTTTCTTAATTTAACTTAATAGTAAAATATAAGTTTAGGAAGTTTAATATAATACTTAATATACTATTACGCCTTTAAGTTATTTTATTGAATATAAACTTAGTTAATACCTTAAACGCCTTATATATTAAAGCCTTTAATAAAGTATATATATTTAATTATCTTAATAAAATATTAATCTTTTATATTACTTTAATAAAAAATATCCTTAGATTTTAAAGAACGCCTTACTAAGGCTTATTAAGAGGATAGTTAATAAGCTAAGATTATAAAGTTATTTAAAGAAGCTTCTTATAATAAGGATCTTAATTAAAATAATAATAATAAAGTAAGAAAAATAAATATCTACTTTAAACTTTATAAAGGATTATTATATTATATTAATTTTAATAATAGATATAAATATCTTTATATCCCTAATATTCTAAAAAGGATATCTTTAAACTTATCTATAATAGATAATATTATAATAGGTATTATTATACTTATAATAAAATTATAAAAACTATTTATATATACTACTTATTAAAGTACCTTTATACTTATATTAAGTATTATCTTAATTATTAGTTAAATTTAATTAAGTATTATAAGCTTTATAAAAGTATAATTCCTATTAATTAACCTTTAATCCTATTTTATATTATAGTTATAAACTTTATTATTATTATACTATTAATTATAAAAGGCTTTAATAGCCTATTTATTATTATTAATAAATTCTTTAAGTAAAATCTACTATTATTTAGTTAAATAGTTTAGGATATCCCTTAATAAATAGATAAAATCTTATCTACTTTAATAATATATAATTAGGATATACCTTATACTATTATAAATAATAGAGATTCTAAGTTTATATCCTTATTTTAGAGAATAATATTTTAGAAGCTAGGTTATAATCTATTAATATTTACCTCCTATTATTCCTAAATTAAAAGCTAATTTAAATATATTAATTAAATAATTAAAATTATAATATACTATTATATTACTTAATATATAAATATTAATATTATTAATTAAATATTTATCCTATTATATTTATAAGGTTACTTAAATAGTTATAAAAATTAATTAATAATAGTCTTTCTTGAAGTAGCCTACCGAAAGTACTTTAATTAATTTAATTAGGATAAATATTTAGATCTTATAAAGAGCTTATGAAATCTACTTTAATATACTATAAAGTAAGTCCTAATATCGGGATATAATATTAGGGGAGGAGACGCGAGCGGTAGTAATTATAGTAATAGTAGAAGTAATAGATAAGGGAGTAAAGAAGGAATACTAATATTAGGACTAGGGAGCCTAATAGAGGGAAAGGAGCCTAAGGAAGAAGGGATGTATATTAAGAGGATATTAATAAGGGCCTTAAAAGTTATAATAACTATATAAGATATATTAAAAGGAGGGATAATATATAAAGTTAAAAGGATAATAGGAGTAAGGCTTAAGTATATAAAAGAGTTTATTACTAAGGTAAATTAATAATTAAAAGAGGCGTATAAATTTAAGAGAATAATAAAGGAATAATCTTAAAGCAGGGGGATATAAGGGAATAAGAAGAATTAAGTATAAATAGCTAACTAGAGCCTTATAAGTATAAGAATAAATAGGATAAATCCTAGGAAGTTATTTATTATAATATTAATAGGTAATATTATAAGAGGAGGATCTAAAATAATAAATAATAAGAAGGCTAGGACTTTAATAGTTTAAATTAAGGATAAGGCTAAAAAGAAGGTAATAAGGATACTTATTAAAGAATAATTAATTAAGAGGTTTAAAATAATAATATTCTTAAGGATATAAAAGATTATTATAATAAGGTATTTTATTAAGAAAGACCTAATACTATTTATAATAAAAATAAAAATAAAAATAAGGGAAGAGCTAGAGGAGAATATTAATTAAATAAAAAAGATATTTAAGTTAATAAAGATATTAAGGTAAATATTCTTAATTATAATATATAAGATATTAAAGAAGGTAATAAATATATTAAAGTAAAAGGAGATAAAGGAAGCTATTATTTAATAAAATAAAAAGAACTTCTTAAAATTAAAGATTATAAGAGTCACTTAATTATAATTAATTATATAGGAGAGAAGGGAAGGGGAAGTAATAAAAGAGAGGGCCTTATTATTATTAAAACTCCTTATACTTAAAATAATAAATAGGATAATTAAGAAGGAAAGTATAAGAAGTAAGAGAGGAATAAGATAGTAATATAATATTTTAATTATTAATAATATAAATATATAATAAGTTATTATAAGAGCTTAATAAGGTATAAAATCTATACTAATAAGTTTAACTTAAGGGAATATAAGGTATAAGAAGGGGAGGTTAAGAAGTATAATAATTATAAAAGGAATAGCTATATAACTTAAAAATATAAATATAAAATTAAGATAAGGGAGCTTAATAAGCTTTATTAAAAGATAGTAGAAAATAAGAGGAAACTATACAAGAGCTTTATAAGGGGAAGCGTATAATAAGATATTACCTAAGAGTAGCCCTAAGGGATATAAATAATAATAATAATAAAGAAGAAGAGAAAAGTTATAATAAGATTTAAAGTCCTTAATAAGATTATAATAACCTAACTAAGCCCTTAAGGAAATATTAGGGGGAAAGGGAATATATTATTACTAGTAGTAATATTATAAAATAGATTAGGAAGACTAATTATGCTCTAAATAAAAGAGATAGGCTAGTAGATATTAAAAGATATATTAATAAGAGAGGCCCTAAGTATTATTAAAATAGAGGATTAAGATATATAAGATACCTTATAAGAATCCTTATAAAGATATAAAATATAATAAAAATATAATAATATAATATATAAAAGGAATAAGTTATAATAATAATAATACTATTAAAAGATAAGGTAATATAATAAATCAATATTTTAACTATTTAAGAATTATCATATATAAAAAGGATAGGCTTAATATATAATTTAAATAAAGGGGTATTCTATTTAATATATAAGATAGGAAGAGATATAAAGATATATTTCTTTACAAATAAGCGCTAAAATATTAATTAATAAAAGATTAAATTTATATTAAAGGACTTATATTCCTTAAAAATATAAATAAAAGGGAAGGAAAGGGAAGGATTATTACGCCTTTAAGTATATAATATATATAATCTTAACTTAGAGTTTAAGACCTTATTAAATAGCCCTTTTATATTATTAATAATAAAGAAGTAGTTAAATTAATTAAGGGAATATATATTAATAAAGGACTTTAACCTCTATTATTTAAGCTAGAATAATAAGGGTAAATATATATATTATAAGGTAATAGATATATTAATAGATATTATAAAAGGTAGGAAGATAAAGCTTATTTTATTAAAAGATATAATAACCTAGAGAGTAAAAAGGATAAAAAGTATTATAAATTTAATATTTATAATAAATTCTATTAAGTAAGTATTATTAAAATATTAAATAAGATTAGATCTTTATTATAAGTTTAATTATATCTTAATATATATTAAGGTTAACCTTAAAGTAAAAGAGATAATTTTATATTTATAAAAGGCTTAAAAGATAGTAAATTTGAATATAATTAAGAGATAAATAAATATCCTTTAATACTTATTATTATAAAGGGAGTTAATAACCTAAGAATAAATAAATAACTATTTATTTAAAATACTTAAAAAGTTAATAGAGATTATAAAAGAAATAATATTATAAGTAAAGCTATTCCTAGGAATAAAATCTTATTAAAATATAGATTATATAAAGGTTATGAAAATAGCGCTAAGGCTTAAGGTTAAATATAATTATAAGAGATATTAAAGGAGCTTAAAAGCCTAATAAGAAGCTTAGAAAATAAAGGGAAAAGTCTTAAAAAAAGTAAAGATACTTTATTTTAAAAATAAAATATATAAGGCTTCCTAGATATTAAATAGGCTCTAAAAATTAATAAAATAAGGTTATAAAAGGAGTATATTATCTTAGGAATTCCTAAAGTTCCTTATCTTTAAGATAGATAGAGAGGAAGTAATTAAGATAATATTATTTAAAAAAAAAATAGAGGTCTTAAGGAGGACCTTCTTCCCTCCCCCTTTAAGAATAGACTTAAAAGATACTTAGGGATTTTAATATAATATATCCTTAATAATAAATATAAAGGTTATTAAAAAGGAAATTTATAAGGTAATTAATAAGTTAAATTAAATAAGATAATTAAGGATTAATAAGATCTTAAATAGATTTTTAAGGATAATAGAAATAGAGCTATTATCTTATTTTATATACCTATTCTAAGCCTACTTAAAAGTAAGATATTACCTAATAAAATTTAAGAAGGTTAATATAATTATTTTAAAAAAATTAAAGAAGGAGGATTATTTAAAATTAAAGTTATATTACTTAATTACCTTATTTAATATCTTAAGGAAAGTATTAAAAGTAATAATTATAAAGAAATTAAATAACTTTATAAAGGAATATAAATTACTACCTTTATAATAGATAAAGGTTAAGAAGGGAAGATTAATTATAATATCCTTTAAGATAATAATAAAGGTAGTATATATAATATAAAATTATAATAGGTTTAATATAATAAATATATTATTATTAAATATTATAAGGATATTTAATAATATCTCTTATAAGAGGTTATTATATAATTTAAGAAAAAAGGGAATTTTAATTTTTATTATAAGATAGATATAAAGCTTCTTAATAAAAAGGATTATAATAATTATATTAAGTTAAGAGATAAGTAAAATAAAGGTAATTAAGATTAAAATTTCTTAAGAATTATTAATTTTATTTATCTTAATTTTATTCTTTAACTCCCTACTTATAAAGGAGTATGTGAAGATAAAGCTCTAAGTATAAATTAAAGGCTTTATTAATAATATTTACTTAATAATATATAATAAGAGTATTAAGGAGAATTATAAGATCTTAATTAAAGTATATAAGATATACTTATATTAAGTAAATATATATAAGGTAACTTTTATCCCTTATAAGTATAAGTTAAATTTTTTATTAAAGAGTTTAAAAAGGTTTAATATAAAAGTAATAATAAATCTTAAAATAATAATAATATACTTAAAAGTATTAATATAAATCCTTAAACTTTATATTAATAATAAATTAAGGTAATGTCTACATGTTAATAAAGTAAAGTTAGAAATAATGATAAAAAGGCTAGCCTTATAAATTATTATTAACTTAATATAAGATATTATATCTAATAAGGTAAGGTAAGTTTATAATATTATTATTAAATTAATAATAATTTATATAATAAAGATATAATATAGCTTAAAAGGGATATTAAAGATAAAGAAGGCTAATATTATAATATTAAAAATTATATAAAATAGGTATTTAAGGATAATACTTAGAGCCTTTAAGGTAATAAATATATAAATATTAAAGGTAGAATTAAGGGTCTTATTAATAAAAATAGGCCTTAATTAATTAATATTATAGGTATTAATAATATAAGGGAATCACCTATTAATAAAGGAGGATAACGCGAGGATCTATTATAAGTTAAAGGGGAAAAGAGGGAGGATAAAAAAGATTATAAAAATATTAATAAAAGAGAAATAATCTTAGGTAAAGAGAATCCTTTAAATAATAAGGAGAGTAGATATTAAGTTAATAGCTTAAGCTCTTAAAGGTAATAAAAGAGGGAAAGAAGGAGGACTTATCCTTAAAGAAATTAAATAATAAGTTAAGGAAAATTAGAAAAAAAAGTTAATTAAGATATTAAAAAGAGATCCTTAATTATATAAAGATAGTAATATAAAGAAGAGAGGTTTAAAGAATAAAAATTAATTTTTATATAAAGCTATTTAAGGTTAAGAGCTTAATAGGAGTTTAATTATATATAAAGAAGATAGGGCTTCGCGCCTTCTTATATAAGAGGAAGATACTTAGGGTTAATAATATTAATTATAAATATAATTAAAGGTATAAAATATAAAATATATATTTATATTTTATCTTAATTATATAAAGGGGAGAAAGCTAATATTTAAAAGGATAGGATTAAATAACTTCTATTAAATAATATTAACTTTAAAAGGATTAAAGTTAATAATTATATAGGTTATTTAATAGGATATACTTAACTAATTTATATTAATAAAGAAGTAACTCTTTAGGAATAATAAGAATAAATAGCTTATAATTAAAAGGTAAAGTAATAAATAACTTTAATAAGGGATATCTAAAAAATAGTATAAAGTATAAGGGATAGGATAATATATAATATTTAGAGGTCTAGAAGTATTATTATAAATAGGATAAGAGATAGGGGTTTTCTTTTATAAGTTATAATTTCCTCTTTAATAAGTTAGATATAGATCGCCCTTATTAGCTCTAAATAGCTAGATAGTAGAGTATGAAATATAAATATAAATATAGTAGTCTCTCTTAATAAGATCCTTCTTAAGTTTAATATTTAAGATATCCTTAAAATATTATCTTAATTATCCTTAAAAGACCTTTCTTATTTATAATAGTTTAATTAAAATTAAGTTAAAGAATCTATTACTTTTATTACTACCTTTATTAAGATTTATTATAATATTAAATATAAATTTACAAGCTTCTTCCTAGGTAATAGTATCTACTTATAATTAAGAGAAGGCTATTATATTCCTAAGATTAATATTAAGTTATATTAATAATATATAAGTCCCTTTAAGATTCTTAATAAGGTAGGCTAATTAACTTATTATCTTAAGTTAAGCTTAATAATAAGTATTTATCCTATTATTTTAATAGCCTAATTAAAGCTTATATTAAAGGCTTTAAATCCTTATAATAAATTATGAAATTTAAATCTACCTATTATAATTAATATAAATAATCCTACTAAAAAGTTAGATATCTATAAAGTAAAAGCTATTATTAATAAGTATATAATAAGTTAGGCTAAGAAATTGTAATATTAAATTAAGTAAAAATATTATAAGTATAAGTATAATATCTAATATAATATTAATAACCTTAATAGTATATAATATCTTATTATTAAGTATAAAGGTAAGTCTTATAAGAGGTTATAAAGGAGTCTAATATAATAATAATCTTAATTAGCTCCTACTTTTACTTCTAGCGCTATACTTATAAAAGCCTTCAGCGTATTTATATAAGGTAACTAGTATATATAATAGGGGCGTTACTTTCTTCTAATTATTATAGTATTATTATAGATTATAACATTTATATTTACTTAGTATACGGAAGCCTTCTATAACCGGCCTTATAGGCTTATAGAGACTATATCTCTACTAGCTAATTAATCCATATATACGAAATCAGTTAAAGTCTATTACTACCTTAATATATAAGGAATATAAAACTTATTTATCCTTCTCCTTTATTAAGAATTTTATTACCTCTCTCCTTCTACCTCTCCTAGCCTTTAGCTTCTTTTAGATATATCTATTTCCTATTACTATTATTAGGTAGATCCCTTTTAACGCGTATTAATAGAGAACTAAGTAGTCTAATATTAATTATATAAGGGCTATCCCTACCTCTACCTTTAATATTCTTATTAGGGTAGCCTTATAGACCTCTAATACGCGTCTTAAGTAGCTATTCTAGATAACTTTAAGTTTCTTTATATATATCTTCTTCGCTTCCTTTAGACCTCGTAGTATATACTATATAATAGACGTATAGGTTATTACTAGCCTTACTATTATATAAGGATAAATATATAAGGTTAATATCCTATCTATTTAGGTCCTTATTATAGTTTCTATCTCTTCCTACTAGCGTTATCCTTTATCTTATACTTAGGACTATTTACTAGTAAAGGGCGCTTTATACTTCTAATAGAAGTAGGTTATTAATACTTAAATTATTCTATTTACTCTTTAAGTATATCTCTTAAGTAGATCTAAGTATTATTATTATTTTAGCTTACTTTCTACTCTATTATAAGCCTTATTTAGGTAGATTATTCCCTTAACTTAATATGTTAATACGCGTATATTATCCTCTTAAATTAAATAGATAGTCTTTATAATAGCTATTATTAAATATTATACCTTATAAGGTTAAGACCCCTACTTGATATTACTATTAGAAGTCCCCTTTAATTAGGCTATTTATATCTTATAAGGACTACTAGTACTAAGCCCCTTATTAGGTAGTCTAATATAGCGTTTCCTTTATATTAATTAAGGAATATTATATTAGGTATCTAGCGTACATATATTAAAACATATTACTCTACTCATAATTAATAATTATATAAGGACTTAAATTTTAGGAGGTATAAAAGTTGATATTAATAAGTTCTTTATACTTAATAATCTATAAACTCTAAGGGTACTTTATTTAATAGCTAGTAATCTTATATATCTATTAGTTAAGACTAGCTTTAACCTATATTAATAATATATAATAGCCTATTAGTTAGGTAGTTTTTATAAGTAATTTCTCTTATAAATATTAGGTGAAGTTTAATACGTTTTAAGCCTTAGACCTAGTCCTTATTTATATCTTATTAAAGGGTATTTATATAAGGAGATAGGAGGATATTAATATTTATCCTCCTAGCTACTATTAGCTAGTAATTATATAAGGGGGCTTAAATATTTAAGAGGTAGATAATATATCTTAATAATTTATCTTATATTAACCTATTTTAATAATATAGCCTTAATATCTCTTTCTTCCCTTAATCAAATAACGCGTCTAATTATAATTATAGCCTGTAATTAATAATTATAAGGGGACTTAAATCCTTAAAGGTATAAATTATATAAATTATATTAATTAAGGTTTTTTACTATTAGGCTTTCTCCCCTAGAACGCATTAGCTTATCTTATTATATATACCTAAATCACGCTCCCCTAGTAAGGACTTATTATTACTATAGTAAGGTTAATAGATAGAGTGTAAAGAGGTTTATAAATAAAGTATAAAGAGGTTAATAGATAAAGTATAAAGAGGTTAATAGATAAAGTAAGGTATAAGGAGGTTAATAGATAAAGTATAAGGAGGTTAATAGATAGAGTATAAGGAGGTTAATAGATAGAGCGTAAGGAGGTTAATAGATAATCCTACTTAATAATACTACTAAGATTAGTAATTAGCCTTCTAGAGTAGATTATTTAAGATTGCTTATAAAGTATTAGCTAAATTCTTAACATTAAAACGAATAGTCGATACTCCTACCTTATTTAAATTATAAGAAGGTTCTTTATATAGCTACTCTATTAGACCTATCTTATTATTAATATCTTTATTATTCTAGGCTATCCTAATATACTTCTTAGTAAATTTCTATTACTACTATATTAGTAATGCTTTTCATCTTTTAATTACTCTACTTATACGCTATTGTTATTATCAACGATATTAATAGCTACGTATAGTTACTATTATAAAGCTCTTATAATAAATTAGTTATATCTATAATCCTTATATATATTTTTATATTACTATCTACCTCTTATTATATTATTATAATAATAGTAAAGAGTAGTAAATTAAAATAGTTAAAGGTTCCTAAGAATTATAAGACCCTTGTTATTAATAAATAGCTCTTACTTGTATAAGAATTATATAAAAAGATTCTTAATTACCTTAAGAATAGTAATAATAATATAGAATATAAGAATATTCTATATATAACTATTATAATATTACTTTAAATAGTATTTATAATAGTTAATAAAGTAATTAAATGATTAAATAATAGGGATATTCTTATTACTTTATAACGCTTTAAATAGCCTATTAAGTATATTAAAGGTAATATATTAATTATAAAATATATTATAAATATAATACTACTTACTTATATTAGGCTTATAATTATATAAAGGAAAGGCCTTTTAATTACTTCTTTATTATAAATTTAATTTATAATATCTTATTACTTTTTATAACTAGCTCCTCTCTTAAGTATAAAAGATAAAGAGGAATACTAAGTTACTATTAAATTTAAAGACTGAATTATAATTATATATTATTATAATAATATACTTAAATAGTTATAAATATATATTAAGACTTATCTTAATACCTTTTTAATCTTAAAGGTAATAAGTATAAAGGCGGTTAATTAATTTAAATTAAAAGATATCTATCTTCTTATAAAGAATTAGGAAGTAGTAAAAACCCTAAAAAATATTAAGGGAAATAAAAATTAAATAATATATTTTAAAAAAGAAGCTTTTATCTTGACTCTTATATTTAAAATGAAAATTTATAATATTTCTATTAAGGTTTATTAATTTCTAAGGGATTTAATAATACTTACTTAAATTATGATTAAGGTAAATAGCTATTAAATCTTAAGGACTAAATTTAAATATATTAATTAATTAAATAAGAATAAGGTTAAGAATCTATTAATTATATCTTTAATATATATTATAAAATTTATAAAGGCTTATTATATAAATATTATTTAAAAGGGCGGCTTAAGCTAGGTAAACTTTATAAGAGGAAATAGATATTATAATTATATTAAATATATTTAAATTAATAAGATTATTAAGTATTTCTAATATAATAAACTTAATTATATTATATCTTAATACTCTTACCTTATATTAACTTATATATATTATATAAAGTATTATAATATTTATAATTATAAGGAATATTAAAAGGAAGGCTTTAAGGTTAAATATATTAATTATTAAAATATTAATCTAACTTTTAATTTAAATTATAAGAAAATTAAGGTTATTAAAATAATAATAATAAAAAAGTAATAAGGATTATAATCTCTTTACTTTAAAAGTAATAATAATATTTCCACCCCCTAATCCTAAGTTAGGGTTATTTAAATTAATGTGAAGCTTATAAAGATACCTTAAATTATAAAGTTAAATGAAGGTATAATTATAAAGTCTAATTAAAGGATAAGTAAGTTAAAGGTTATAATAGTAAAAGTAGTAATACTTAAAATAGTAGTATTTAAAGTAGTTATACTTAAGGTAGTATTATTAAAAGATATTATATTTATAATAATAGGGCCTATAATAATTATTTAAGCTATTAAGGTATCCTTAGCTACGCCTATAGTTATATCCATATAGTTATAAGATAATATTATAAAAGGCGTTTTATCTTCCTCTTAACTTATAGAAATCCCTTAAACTTAGGTTTCCTAGGTACTTATATTTTAAATAGAGGCCTTAGTACCTATTAATTAAGTAAAATACGTGAAATTAACTAATTCCTTTTAATATTAAGTATTAATATTAAAGGGCTCCTAATTTAA
>JAABUL010002279.1_pt1 | contig 32362 bp, 24 predicted proteins | sample 5559151 | NCBI WGS metagenome assembly JAABUL01 (sample SAMN10711876, study PRJNA513368) | rock metagenome | isolation source: Antarctica rocks | place: Antarctica: Victoria Land, Pudding Butte sud | reverse complement strand
ATACCCGCCCCCCCGCGCCTGCAGCGCCATATGAAAATACGCCAGCACACCCACATCCTCATCGCCCGCCCCCTGCTGCCTCATCACCCACTCGGCTACAGCGGCGTAGTAGGCGCAGCGGCCTTGTAGGGCGCGCGAGGTGGTGTCGAGGACTTCGCTCGCCTCGGTATCCACCTTACCGTTCCCGTCCTCCCAGTCGGTCGGAAACGTGCGCACGAAGCTGAGCGCCTCATACGCATACCCAGCAGCATGTTTCGCACGCTCCACAGGCGGTAACTTGTCATCTGGTCGCTGCAGGAGTATCTTGGCTGGAAGCAACTTCTGCATCACCCTTAACTCCAACCCCTGAATCCTTGCCTTCAGCGCCACTCTTCGCCTTTCGGCTTCTTCCTTCGCTGTCGGCCCCTCATCCTCCGCAGCAAGGTCCAGCAACGGCGCATACAAGCGTCCCGTTTCTTGCTCGAGGGCATGGCGCACGCGGGTAGCGGTTATGCGGTCGGCCATGTCGACTAGGCGGCGTACTTCGTCGTATTTCAACCCTTTGTAGCCGTTTAGCTTGGACCTGAGCTCTGCGGTGGTGGGTGTAGGCGGCATCTCCTCCTCCTTCTCATCGTTCAGGCCACGGTCGCGCGGGAGTGGGGAGTTTTCGCCCCGCATCTCTGCCTTCGCCTCCTCAATCCTCTGGTCGCTGACAGCGTTCGCCAAGTCGAGTAGTTGCGGTACTTCGGCTTTGGGGATCTCATCGTAGGACTCAAGCATGGACTTGAATTCTGCGGAGGTGGGCGTGGGCGTCCGAGCCTCTACTTCTGCCAGGCGGATAGGAGGCGCGAAAGCGTAAACAGTCGGAGTTGGATCATCGTCGAATTCATCGGTTAGAGGAACGGTTGGAAGACTGGGTTCCCTGGTAGCGTCGTCCTCGATCGCACCATCGCTTAGGTCGTTGGGTAGCTGGCTAGTCTCGTCGTCGGCCAAGGAATCTGGCAACTCGTCAGTCGTCCGAGTGGTGTCGGACGAGGACGTGGTAATGCGGAGCGGCAGGCCTCGACTGGTGGACGGTTTCTCCGGTGTCGGGTCCGGAGTTGGTAGCTGGGCTGGGTTATTGGTATCGTTGGCGTCGTTGTCGTTCGCCGCATTTTCTTCTGTAGGCTGACCTTTCGCGCGAGACTTCCTCGGTAGGAGTGCAGTTGACGAAGGCGAGGTAGGTGAGACCTGGTCGTTCCAGCTCGGTCGGGGATCTGGTGGGTTGAGCATGTTGTTGCGCTTTGCTTCGAGATTCTGCTGTCGTGCGGGTGTATATGCGGCGGTGTGCAGATGACATCTCTACGACGAAGCTCGAGTGTAGCTATTGTAGAGAGCCCGCGCATATCGTCTTTGTTCGATACTGTCATGACCGGATTCGGAAGGCTGGTTCTTCCGCTTGGAGACATTGTGGACGAACAAAGAAAGGGCAGAGACTTGATGAGAGAGGTAGAGAGAGGGAGTAAGACAAAGAGATCGGATGTATACCTGCCGAAAACAATGTCCCATAGTCGCCCGAACGGGGTTCAGGAATGCTTGGCATATCGATGCAACTTTGCGACCTCAGCATCGCTGCGGTCGGCGCAGAGCCGCGCCCAAAAGCTTTCTCTTGCTCTCACTGACTCCGATCACTATCATGCTCCGGCGGCGTAGCAGCATACAACATTGCCAGCCCTCGTTCACTCCCCTTGCTCCTCTGCGTCCCAGCAATCGGCCGCTTGACCGATCCATTCCCTCCTCCGTTCCCCAGCAACGCACTCCGCTCATCCACCACCTCACCATCCTCCTCAACCTCCTCATCCGTTCCGTCCTCCGTCGCCAACAACCCCCTCTTCCTCTTATCCAGATAATACGTCACTCCCAGCGTCAACAGTATGGCTTGAAGTATCCCAGTAACGACGTAAACAGCCCACGTACTCCACCCCTCCCACCCAACCCTTAGCCAAAGACTAAACGCGAATAAAAACGCGCCTGGGACTTGGATGATCATCGTCACGATCGACAGCGATTTGACGTCTTTGAGTTTCCAGGTGAAGTAGATTTGCGGTACATACTGGATCCCCGAAAGTATACCGGCGATGGATCCGAGGGCGTTGGCGAGGTTCTGCGTGTGGTGGGGGAAAGCTGCGATGGTGGCGAGAGAGAGGAGGCCGGTGGCGAAGAGGGCGAGGAGGACGGAGGCGGTGACTATGATAGCGTCGCGTCGGCGGGGGGGAGAGGAGGGAGAGGCGGCGGTTAGGGAGCCGAGGGAGGCGGTGAGATCGGTGGGTTGGTGTTCGTTGGGTTGGGAGGGGAAGAAGGTTAGGAAGAGCATGACGCTGTCCTCGTTAGCATTTCCCACAGACATAGCCGGAGTGATAGCAGATACGAACATAAACATAAAACAGCCCCACTGCAACCCAATCTGCGCTATCCCCAGCAGCGCCGCCGCGCACTCGCCTCCAGACACCTCTTTACAGCACTTGACATCTGCCCTACTCGCCGGGAGGACGAGGATGTTTCCTATGGCGGCTATGCTGGAGAGGCCGCCGAGGAGGACCCACCAGGGGGAGAGGCCTTCGGAGCTGCGGCGCGTGATGATTTTGAGGTGTTGGGGGAGGTAGGAGATGAGGATGCCGAGGAGGATTATGGAGGCGAGCGTTACGGTCGCGGGGTTGGGGGAGGTGAGGTGGTCGCAGGACGCGGAGGAGGAGGAGGGGGTGGTGGTGGCCATGGCGGTGTCGTGGCCGTGGGGGGAGTCTCTCACATGGCGGAGGGGTGCAGAGATAGGATGGGTATCTCCGTCGTGGTTGGGTAGTGCTGATTAACTCGGAGGCGTTGTCAAACCAAACAGATGGTCGACTCGCCGATGCGGAGGAAGAGCTTCCCCGCGGCACGTATTGATTGACCCAGCTGGAGCCTGAGTAAGCAGCTCTTCAATATCAATCAAATCAGAGAACAACCCCAGCAGTGTCGAGGAATATCACACCTCACCTCACCGCGGGAAAGCAACGCTCCACAACGACATAACAATGGCACCCCCAAACGTGCTGTCGCTGCCCGAAGAGCTGCTGCTAATATGGCACTCACACCGACTGGAACTCCTCCTCTCCGCCGGCGTGCTCGTGGCCTGCGTCCGTCTTGCTATCCATTGGCGACAGACTCGGCGGAAGGCAGTCTTGACACCCCCTCTTGGGACGCCGATGGATGAGAAGGTTCCGATTGTGACGAAGAATGATTTGTTGGAAGCGGATCACTATACTCCGGTCGATTTCACCACACCTATACCCAGGACAGTAGCGAAACCTGGACCGAAACGAGTCACCGGAGTCAGGAAGACAAGAGCAACACCACGGCTACCCAGAGAGGACGTGAATGTCAGCGACATAACAATCCAACCCCTAATCTTCTACTTCTCCCTCGGCGGCACCACAAAAGGCTACGCCGAGCAACTCCTCCACCTCCCCTCCCCTCACCCCTCAATCCTCCCCCCAATCCTCCACGACCTCACCGAACTCGACTACGACGACTTCTTCATCTCTCCCCCCTTACCCCCTACTCCAAACACACTCTACTTCTACACCCTCCTCATCCCCTCCTACGACATCTCCACCGACCTAGACAACTTCCTCGACCACCTCAAGGAAACCCACCACGATTTCCGCATCGACACTGCCCCATTATCCGGACTAGCGGGTTACGCTGTCTTTGGTTTTGGGGATCGGGAGGGGTGGCCGGATGAGAAGGAGGGGTTTGGGAAGGATGCGGTGGCTGTGGATCGGTGGATGGCGAGGCTGACGGGTGGGAAACGGGCGTTTCCGTTGGGGGTGGGGGATGTGAGCGGAGATGGAGATGGAGAGGAGAGGTTGGGGGAGTGGAGGGAAGGGGTGAGTGGGATATTAAAAGATTTAGTGGAAGGGAGAGGGCTTGGCGAGGGTGTTGCGGGCAGTGGTGAGGCATTGGAGAGCGGTGACGAGGACGACGAGGGTGGTGAGGATATCGCCGGAAGCGCGGCTACGAGAGCTAAAGCTGGCTCGAGATCAAGGACGGGTGATCTGGAAGACATCAAACCATCCGTACCTGTGGACTTTACCACCACGGCTGTTGCAAAAATCAAAGAAATGGTGCCTGTAAACAGCCCAACCTACACCTCCCTCACAAAACAAGGCTACACAATAGTCGGCTCGCAGTGAGTACTAGCTTGCGCAAGCTTGTTCATTGTCCCTCGCTAACTCTTTCCCCTCCTCTCAAACAGCTCAGGCGTCAAGCTCTGCCGCTGGACCAAATCCGCCCTCCGCGGCCGCGGCTCCTGCTACAAATTCTCCTTCTACGGCATCGCCTCCCACCGCTGCATGGAAGCCACGCCCTCCCTCTCCTGCTCGAACAAATGCGTCTTCTGCTGGCGCCATGGCACTAATCCAGTCTCTACCACCTGGCGCTGGAAAGTCGACGATCCGAGGGAGATTTTTGACGGGATGAAGGAGGGGCATTACCGGAAGATTAAGATGTTGAGGGGAGTGCCTGGGGTTAGGGCGGAGAGGTTTCGGGAGGGGATGGAGGTGCGGCATTGTGCGTTGAGTCTTGTGGGGGAGCCGATCTTCTACCCAAGAATAAACGAACTCCTCGCTATGCTCCACGCCGAACGCATCTCCACCTTTCTGGTGTGTAACGCACAACACCCCGACCACCTCGCCGCCCTGAACCACGTAACCCAACTCTACGTCTCCATCGACGCCTCCAACGCCGAATCCCTCAAACGCATCGACCGCCCCCTGCATCGGGACTACTGGGAGCGGTTTCTGCGGTGCATGGACATCCTCCGCGCCAAGCGCTTTGAGCAGAGGACAGTGTTCCGGCTCACGTTGGTGAAAGGCTTTAATATCGAGGAGGAAGTCGATGGCTACGCGGCTTTGGTGGAGAGAGCGAGGCCGAGTTTCGTGGAGGTGAAGGGGGTGACGTATTGTGGGACAGCTACGGGTAAGGGAGCGGGGTTGAGTATGGGGAATGTGCCTTTCTACGAGGAGATCACGGAGTTTGTGCTGGGGTTGGAGAAGGCGTTGCTGAGACGGGGGTTGGATTACGGGATTGGGGCGGAGCATAAGCATAGTTGTTGTGTCTTATTAGCGGACAGGGGAAGGTACTTTCAGGCTGGGGAGGATGGCGTGGGCAGATGGCACACCCTAATCGACTACCCAGCTTTCTTCGAGTGTCTCGAGAGCGGGAAGCCCTTTGGGCCGGAGGATTATATCGGGGGCCCGACGCCTGAGTGGGCGGCTTGGGGCAACGGGGGCTTTGATCCGAGGGACGAGAGGGTGGATAGGAAGGGAAGGCCGAAGATTGAGAGTTGAGTCGTTTTTTGAGACGTATGAGATTGAAAGCTCAACTTGCTGTGAGCGCTCATCTATAGCGAAGATCCCGTCCCGTGCCAGGCTAGTGGATCGGTGCGTATGGAAAGGAAAGGAGGAGGTTAAGAGTTGAGAGGTGTGATTGCTTCCTACATTGGGCACATTCGAGTGCGCTACTGTGGGCCTGCCAAAGCGTTGTGCAATTCTCTTTTTGGGCTTCCCGCCATGCCAATAGGCTGATGCGCATGACTTTCATCGACCAGATGCAGTGGTACACACTCCAAATGCCCATGCTCATGCCTTCGCCACGCCCATGCTACCGTCCCGTCAATACGCCAATGATTCGGTTGAAATCCAGCTTGCCCAGCTTTCAAGCACCCTTCCAACGCCGACCCAAAAGCCTCCTCGAGCTAATCGGAGTCTTCGTCGTACTGTCCGTACTGTCCAGGCAACAAGTGGTCTCTGGGATTGTAGTACTCCGTACGTGGATCCCTCGTCGCCCACGAGTCGTCGAATAGGTCCAGTCGCTTGGAGAGCGGACTCTTAAGATGGTCGAGGCCGTGATTGTGTCTCAATCTCAGCGTGAGACCAGGCGGTGCCTTCTTGGTCCTCGACGATGACCCTTTCTTCGATCCAGCAACAACGCTCCAGCTATCGCTGGTCACCGTCTTCGGAGTCGTGACCGCGATGTCGAGCTTGACTGGGGTTGATGGTGAGGAAAGCACATAGCCCTGGTTAGTGTCCTCTTCTTCAGATGGCGTGGTAATGTCGGTGTCTGGTTCGGTAGACCCGTCTTCAGTCTCCTCGGCACCACCCACAGCATCCGACGATTCTTCCGTGCTCGCATCCTCCCCTTTCATCATCGACAACAACTCCCCGTCCCGCTTACTCCACACTCCACCATTGTCGACGAAGCGCTTGTACGCCTTCTTGCTCGCCCAGCGCCAGAACCCTTCCTTACGCATCAACGTCTGCTCCTTCTCATTGTGCACCTGCACGAGGTCGTCTTCGATCTTCTTGCGCAGGACGGTGATGATTGTCTTCTCCTCCGTAGAAGTCGACTTGGTGATTGGCGAAACGTTGAGAAGCTGCAGCAGCCCATCGATCTCTTCGACCGTGACGTGGTACTCAGGTCTGACAAAGCCAGGACGATGGCGATTGACTTTGGTGAAGAAGGTGTTGCGAGTCTCGCGGGTGCTGGAGGTGTTCTTGTGGAAGAACATGTTCCGCTTGATGTCCTCATCTTCCGTGATCTGGCGGGCAGCATCGTCTTCGTCCACTTCGCAGTGCTCATCCGGGTGCAGGACTTTGGCGATGAACTCAATGTCCTTTTGCGTGACCACTTTGGGCGCTCGGAGGATCTTGTTGGCCTTGGTGTTGGCTTTGCGTTCCTCCTTGGACATCGGGCTGAAGCTGCTCTGGAGTGCGTTGAGGGCGCGAGGGGTGAGGGGCGAGGGCGGGATTGGCTCCTGGCTGGCTTTGAGCTGGCGGAGTTCGAGAATCTTGGTTGCGATTTCGCGGTGGCGCTTGATGTGTTCTTCTTCGCAGGCTCTGCAGGGCGCGCACTGATCGGAGGTGCCTTTCTTGAAGAGCTGAGTATGGTAGCGGCCACACCATTCGACGTGCTCGCCCAGGCATCTCGTGCGGGCTTGTGGGGTGGTCAGGGGGTGCTTGCACATCGGGCAATGGTGGACTGGTATACGATTAGCTTGGCGTCTCCTGAGTGAAAAGATATGGCAGCTTACCACGCCCGCCGGCCTCTTCCCACTGGTACAGATCATTAGGCATGAGGGCGAATGTTGAGCAAGCGTCGAGCTCGCTTTTTCTTTATGGTGTGTGTTCTTGGTACAATCTGTGGCGGACTTTGATGCAAGCGAATGTGGTTCGAAGTCGGACTTTGAGGGGACAAAGAGATTGGGGGCGAAACGATGGTGCCGGGTGAGTACATACTCTGCGGCGCAGTGATCTCCGGGTGGTTTCGAAGAGTCTTCACGTGTGCTTCGGGCGTGAAGAAGTTTGAGGTGCGCCGCTGTGTGGTGTCAGCGAACGTGTGTTCTGTGTAACTTCGTGAAAAGGTCGCAGCCAAGAGGTGCCGAAGAAGGTGTTTGAAAAGTGTCTAAGATTCGAACGTGTAAGAAGGATGGTGGTGAAGAGCTTGCGTAACGTGTAAACACCACCCGTTTGCAAGACATGACGTTGGGCGGCTAAACCCGGCCAATGCTGCACATGACCAAACCTTATTCAATGAGGCAGGAGCATAAACATGTGAAATCAGAACTCAATCCAGGCGAGTGAATACAGCTCTCATGAAGTGAAGCACACAAACTTTTGTCAGAATTCGTTGAAGGATTCTGTGCCTGCCGTCGATTTACACATCCTTCACCAAACGGGCCCCGCTCCACACGAACGGGTAGCCGCGTTGGTACCAATTGACACTTGAAACGTTAGAACATCCGTCATTATTCCACCCGGTAAAAGGACACTTACAATGTCTTGCGTCCAGCAACTCGCGGATGAGTCGCCCACGATCCGCCGAGTACCACATTATGCTTGCCGTCATAGAAATCCTCTGTCGCATCGTCAGTCTTCCATCTTACTGTTGAGATCGAAGTGATCTTACCGCTATACGCAGGATAAAGCTTCATCGGCTTAAATCCCTTGACTCTCTCCAGCTCCGAGCTAGTCCATTCCCACAGACCACCCATGTCACTCAACCCGGCGAGCTTGCCGCCGTTCTGGGTCACAGGCACCGGGTGCCAGTGTTTGAAGCCCACGTTGGCCTCGGTAAGGTCAACAAAGAGCTCTTTCGGATTTGGTCCAGCTGCGGCGCTGGAGGAGCCGTTGATTGAAGGCTTGTGTGGCGGCGTCTCCTCCACGCCCTCGTTTACGAGGTGGCTGTGATGGTGTTAGCATGGTAGGATAGCATGGTCTTTGCTGACTGCTCACCTGTTAACTGCCGGGATCATCCTTGAGGAAGCGTTGGAAGCTTCTGTCTTCTTCAAGTCGTCTGAATAAGCGTAGATGCTGCGGACTTCTTCGAGCGTGGGAATGCGTCCGCCCATGTAGTTAGCACATCCATCTAGTTCATCGTAGGAGGCAGCGATCGGCCAGTCCAGGGCATATTTCAGCGGGACTGGACCGTAGATGGTGCGGACGGCTTTGCCCGCCGCGAAAGTGTGGAGTCCAGCGTCTCCGTTCATGTGGTGGCCATTCACGCCGTTGACGCCGTTGGTGCCATTCGAAGAAGGTAGCTGCGTCCAGGAAGCTGGGATCGCGTGCTTCCCAGTCGCCATGAGATACTGGGCATACTCTCCGTTCGTGATGGGTCGAGCTTTCGCCTTGAACGCATGCACGTGTGCAGTGTAGGGCGGTGTTTCCACATCCCAGCCAAAGTATCTCTCCTGTCCTTCACCGTTGTCAGGATCGTTGAGGCCGATGACAACGTCCTGCTTCGGGACATCGAACCACTGGTTATCCACGGCATCCCGCTTGGCCTGGGCAGCTAGCTGCTCGAAGTCCGGCTTCATCGTGCCTGGCGGTGGCAAAGTCTTATCGCTCTGAATCAACATGTACAATAGCGTCTCCATGTGCATAACCTCATGCTCGAAAGCGAGCCAGAGGGCCCGTCCAGTCCACATATCATCGTACGCCTGTCCAGATTGGTACAGCTTGGCGACCCGCTCACGAACGCCCTTCTGGAAGCGCAGAATCTCTTCCACGCGAGGCCATTCATCGGGCACCTTGCTGTGAGCGTGCACTTTCTCAGGATTATCAACATCCGGATCGATTCCGCGTTCGAAGATCTTGTAGAAATACTTGGGCTGCGTCGGCGGCGTATTGGTCGCTTCGGTAAGTTTCATGTCGATGAACGTGGGGATGTGACCAAGATAGAATATACAAGCATTCCGGAGCTTGATTGGCTTATCATAAAGCTCTTCATCCGGGATCATTTGCTGGGTGACATTGTCCCAGGTCTTCCAGAGTTCATCCCATTCATCGAGACTTGGCACCGGACGGGGAGCATAGTACTCGGGCTTTGATGCTGAGATCATCTTCGGTCGCGACAGCAGGTGTAGATCTGTGACAGTTTGACGGTCAATAGGTGTTGATAGGATGGATGTGCGATGTTGATGGATTCAAAAAGCGAAGGTTCCGAAATCGTAATGACAACGATCCGACGTACAGTACGACCCTTCTTCGTTACTAAAGAAGGTGCTCTCGATGACGCGAAGTTCCTTGGCGTTGCTGACTTTGAGCCACATATTTCCAGCTTCGGAAAATGGCCCTACAGAGACACGAAATGCCGGGTTAGTTGATTCCAAAGGATTAATAAGTCGTCTGTTTATGTCCGCTTACACTTGTAGCTCTCTTCGATTCTCACTTTCTCGCCTTTCCTGATCAGGGTGCCTTCGATTGTTACGTCCTTTTTGGGAACCACAAAGGCGCGATGTCTGCTGCCTTGCGCATCGAACTCGCCAGTCGCTTCCCAGTCGTCTGTTTGGAATGCTTCGTAACCCAACAGCCTGTTCGCATGCCTGAGCCCGTTCGACGTGAAGTTGTGAGTGACATCCCTGCGGAATCAGAGCGTAAGTGTTAGCAAGTGTCTCGGCTTTCGCGAAGAGTCTGAAGGGCCTTAGAGCACAACATGAAGTCCGATCATGTCTCGGAGAGCCCTTCTTCCAACAGTACTAACCCTCTGTCGTTGTAAGCATGAAATACTCTGTCTGGGTCCTGGCAGCCATCCAAAGCAATCAGCATCAAGTCTTGCGGAGTGAGTTCCGCTGCAAACTGTTCCAGGAAATCAACTGCTTCGCTAGGCGGAAAGTTGCCGATGCTGGAACCCATCGAGAGAATGGCCTTCGGTTTGGCAGCGTTCTTTGGTTGTTTGAGCCATGCAAGCCCATCATCGTAGGTGCCCTGTAGAACGGAACGGTGAATCGGTCAGCAAGTGTCCCATCCTTTTCGAGAGGTCTGGAAAGTCTCGAGCGCAACATCGAGTTCGGAGAACCCTTTCACCCATCAGTGCTTACCCAGAGCCCAGCACAGCGGACATGTTTGTATGTTCCCTCAGGAACCAAGGCGAGCGTCCGGACGAGTTCATCGTGCATCAAGTCCAGGGCATAGTAACAGACATTTTTCTTGGCGTTTTCCAAGGCGTCCAGTAAGATCTTGATCTTCCGCAGATTCCTAGATAGGCGGTCACTTACTGCCTAGACCTTCCCAGGTACGCCTATAAGGATATGTATAGTGCAACGTACCCCGACCCTAGCTCAACCACGTTGGCGCCCTCTGGAATTCGCTCCGCAATTCGATCGGCATATTTTGACAAAATAGCGATCTCTTCTTCTGTCAAGTAGTATTCGTCCAGATATGTGATCTCCTCGAACAGTCTCAGCCCTTCGTCGTCGTAGAGTAGCAGCGTCGGCAGCGTCTTCTCGCCGCCGTCTTTCGGTTTCAGTCCGGACAGGATCTCCTGCTTCAGCTCTATGCCCGCCGTATCGGAACGAATGTCGATGATGTTAGAAACATTTGCTTCGCTGCCAAGGGAGCCCATTGTAGTGATAGGGCAAAAAGACTGTACCAGGGAACGAATAGGGAACGCGACCAACCGGTAGTTTTGTACTTCTGGTTACACAACATGACGGAGTATCCCACGAATGGGAGCAATATGGGTACCTGCAAAGGAACGGGTCCTCTCTGTAATCCTCCGCGGGTCTAGGCTTGGACGAGCAGTTGAGAGACGGTTAAAGCGTCCGGTGGTCCAGGGTATTCGCATCGATCACCTTGCCTCGAAGAGGTACATGGAGGATGCCGAGGAGCCGGCAGTAACTGACGGTTGAGGCACAAGGACCTGGCGCCGGCTGCATCATCTTGGGACCCACGAGGAACAGTGACGGGCGAGTAATGGACGGATGACTTGCAGGAGTGGAGTTTGTCTGGAAGCCTGAGCTGCTGTCAAGGAGTGGTATGACGTCTAGCGTATATATAGCAGAAGCGCCATCTGATCACCTCATCCGAGTCCTCGAATAGATCTGGTCGTCAACATGCAGGGGACAATCTAAAGAGGTCCAGTGGAAGGCTATGTGGAAAGGTTGGAAAGGTCGACGCGATGGCGGCAGCGAGACGCGTGGAGAGCTTGAGATGCGGGGGCCACTACGGCGGACTGAGTCGACCCAAAAGGACATGGAATTAAAAGTGAATGTAATTGGCTCTATAGCGCAAGGATTATATACTATAAGTCACCGGCGTAATACTAGATTAAAAGGAGTAGTAGAGTGTCTATTATATAGCGATAATTCGTGTCTATTCTATAAGAGGTAGCTATATACGTCGTCGTAATCTATACGTTTAAGTTAAGATAGAACTCGAATACTAGGTAGCGGACGCTAGATAAGCAAACCCTAGTCGCGTTAGCTAATTACGTATAAAGCTACGAGTTACGACTTTAGCTAACTTATAGCTTTATACGTAATTAGCTAACGCGACTAGAATTTACTTATCTAGTGTCCGCTACCTATAATTAGCCGTAACCTTAATTTCAATAAGCTAGGCCTAATCGGACCTAGCTTACCCGTTCCGTATTATAGGAATTATAGTCTTTTTGTTACTACCCTATAGCTCGTAAAGATGAGATAGAATTTGTACGTACGTATTTACCTCTCCTTACTTCTACTATATCCAGACTAGTCAATAACGACTAAGGGAGCGTTATACAGACTATTCGCATTACGTAGTTACAAAAAAAAGAGCTCTAACTAGCGCCGTCGACGCCACCGTACTAGTCAAGCTATTTTAATTCCATGTCCTTTTGGGTCGACTCAGTCCGCCGTAGGCCACCGGTGTTCTCAAATCCCTGCAGAGCTTGAAGGACTAGAGCAGAATAGTGGGCGTGCAAAAGGTACCTCCTAGGAAGTCGGCGAATAAGTCGCGCAGAAGCGCAAGCGTGGAAGAATGGTTATTCGGCAGATGCTGCAGCGATGACCAGATCGATTACTAATTACTAGGTCAACGGTATAGCTGTAAAGCCCGGAAGTTCCAGGCCTTCGACATCTTCTTGTGGTCCTTCACTGTCGTCCTTCGCTGAACTTGGCTCGTAGCTGTCCTTCACAGAGAGTCCACCTTACAACTGCATTAGAGCTTCCATCAGGTCTGCGGTTTCCTTCGTACGCCCTTCCTTGTCCTGCAGCTTCCCAAAAAGCTCACCGATCGTACGAACAGCCTCATCCTCATGCTCACCTTCCTTGGTCGGCGTAACCATAAACCATAGCCCTTGAATCTCATTGTCAAGGCCGGGTACGGCGAAGGAGAGGTTGCCTCTATGCATCTAGCACAACAACATTAGCACCCATCACAGCGCGTTCCTACGTCCGCCACGAATGATTCTTACCCGATCCCCACTAATCCTCCCCTCGGTCTCAAAGCCCTCATGTCCTGGACCGCCGACTGCACTGAACGTCGCCTTGCCCTCCCCCGTCATATTCATCTGGAGCCCGTGCAAGCGCGCGAGGTCCTTCATACGCAATTCATTGGCGTTGAATTGGAAGACCGCATCATTGGCATCTGACAGGGAGCGTTTCTTGTCAAAAAGCAACGCAAAGGGGAGAACGGTGCCGGCCATTGCCACAATAGCACCTATTGGCAAAACAATAGCGCCCATGGTCGCACCGAGCGTCGCGACGCCGAGTCCAGCGGCAATCCCAGCCATAGTTGTTGGAATGTGACGGATGAGTGGAGGAGTTCTGGGAGTAGCAGGCGGCGGTGCTGGAGGGCGATCGATGGTGTATGACCCGAGTAGCTTGGAACGCTGCGAGAAGGCGCGAGTAGTGAGAACTGGATGGAACGAGGGCAATGCAAGCGAAGAGCGGAGAGGATGGGGCTTTGTGTTTCTGTCGATTGCTGAGTTTCAGCCACTTTTCGATGGACATTGAAAGGACGTTTGGAGGTAAGCACGTCTGATCCATCACAGGTCTCAAACACGGCTGAATTAATGAGAAAACTCGTTGGGTTACGGGTACTTGCCGACCTACCTTCCTGTCAACGGCCACAGAAACATGCTGTAGGGGTAAGCGTCCCCACATGAGGTAAGGAAACAGGTTGAGAGAGAGAAAATTGGCCTCCCTACTGGATCACCTTCATTTCCAGGTTGTTCAGGTAGCAGCAGTGGACCAGGTATACTGCGTACATAGATAAGCTTCCGCCGGTTTCGTGTGGTAGCGCATATTGTTACTTGGAACATTGAAGCGGCGTTTGATTCCTGACAACTTGCTACAGATCTTGCATTTATTCTCTCTGGACTCTGACTTCCCATCTTGACCGTGTTTGCGAAACAGCTGTAGATCGACAAGACATTGTGGTGGCGGATGCTGGGACAACCAAGTTCGAGAGCAGTGTGGCACAAGTACGTGTTGTTCTCTGTGCATTGGCTTAGAATATACTCATGATAAGATTCAATTGTGATGTTTGGTTGATTCCAGTGGCTGGCTCGGTCGATGCTGGCCACGTATGTGTGCGGCCAGGTGTGAGCGTCCAATGAACCGCCGGACGATCTCGTTGTTCCTTTGCAACCCCATCAACGCCTGGGTTCGTGCAGCGCCAGGAGCTTCAGCTCGTCCATTGCTGCAAGTAGCCATATGTCCATCATCATGTGCACCGCGGAAGACTAGCCAGTACGGTTGTGTCGCAGGCACCACCCGCAATGGATGGACCCCTCACGCGCTCGTCGCACGGGCGGCGGAAGTCTTCGAGGCAGAGACACCGCTGGCGTGTCTATCCTCTCAGGAAGCTTGACTAGTTATGCCAACTTCGTCGACCAACAGCTGCTTGGTCCTAGTCGCACGCCCCGTTTCACCAAGTGATTGACGAACAAGGGCATGCAAGCGCGCTGCATCGGTAACGAGCTGACCACCATTGGCCATATGTTCCGCGAGAGCGAGCCTAAGGTCCAAGTCCGGGCTGCCGTGGATATCCAAACCTGGTGCAAAGACAACGTCGGGCTCTTGGGATAAAGCCTTCGCCATCCCACCAGGAGCGTAGACTACGTCGATCGTGGCAGATGTTCCCAATCTGCAGTTCAAGTCATCGAGAAGATCCTGCGCAGGTGTCGTTATAGGCGATGCAAGCAAAACCACGACATGGAGTCGACGAGATCTCAACGATGCAATCCGTGGTTGAAGTCTTCCATCAGCTTCATTGGTAGGAGGCAGCGACTTGTCTCGGGGTCGTGGAGGTCCGAATGATGGTGGTGGCCGCGCGCGAGGCACCTCATAGTAGCCACGAGCCATCGATGAATGTTCTGGTATCGGAACTGAACAACCGCAAATTCCGGGCCGAGTTGGAAAACCTTTGGTCGATTTGCAAAGATTGGCGGAAGATTGCAAAACGAATTTCTGAAGCACACGACATGGCCAGGTGAAGGCCAGTATCTTATGCTGTGCATCTCACCGACTATGTGCTCCATGCACGCTGCCGGACGCTTTCACAATCAACAAGCTTTCCTGCGAGCAGCGGTGAAAAGCTTGGTCGTCTGTGCGGCTAACCGGACCTTACCGCCTGAACGACCAACTTCCGTTCTAATTTTGACGACATCCACGCTTGACAGATCTCCAGGTACGAAGCAGTAGATGCTCGTTGCGGAGAAGCGATATCCAAGTAGCCGAGATAAGCCCATTATCGATCTGTTTGCTTGAGATCGGGCCCGGGCCTGCAGAATGATTGTTTCCATCATCTGGGCTGAGTACGACGTGGTCGTATTCGCGCAGGCATGATAATCTGTGTCGAAGACAGACCGGTATGGTCATCGCGGAGGTGTGTCGTATCGGAATAGTCCACGAACGCAACCGAACCGAGATTGGCGGTCAACCCGATAACAAAGCAGTCGTCTCATCTTTCGTCGAGCAGCTCAAACCATAACTCTTCTCAGCCCACTCGTGCCACCCAGAACTCTCCTTCCAGTGACTGCGTCTCGCCCTGCACCACTTTCCCACTTGCCGACCCGACTACCACCACCTTCTTCCACCCAGCCTTTCGCCCCCTCCTCGTCGCCGGTACCTTCCATAAACGCTTCTTGCCGCGCATGGCTTCCGTCAACCCACTTGTATATGCAAGTATAGCAGTACACGAAGCCGCTTTGCGCAGCCGTGGCGGTCTGGATCTCGGAAGAGCAGATGGGGCACACATCTGTCGTGTTCGATGCTTCGGCGGTGGCATAAGCGGGAGCTGGTACTGTCAGGATCGGAAGGTGAGTAGTTGATGAGATTGGCGGGCTGCCTAGGCCGGAGTCACGGCGTGTGGAGCTTTTCTCCTTCGCGTCTTCTGGGCTCGGTTTGGCTTTTGGCTTCAATGTCGCGAGCAGTCCCGATATAATGGGAGGAGGCAGCTCCAAGCCTTCATTCGCCTTTCGTGAGAGTTGTCGTGCGAAGTCGGATGCGTGCCACCATTCCAAGAACTTCAATGCGAAGATAGATGTTGGTAGTAAGATCTTCAAGCTCGATAGCATACGAGGGTACACCGTCTCTGTCATCGTTCGAGGACTGAAGATCGATCTTGTTTGGCCAGGCCGTATTCCTGGCCCGCTTGCGGGTGCTTTTGGCTGTGTAGCCAAAGCTATCGCTCTGCCATCTGCCTCGTTTAGTCGTCGCATCCTGGTTCCTATCAGCCACAACCAAGGCGAGTGATATTTCGATCCGTCGAAGAGGTATGCTAGGTTGAATGCAAGCAAGGAGAAGTAGTACGCCGCGTTCACACTGGGATAGACCTTTCGTAAGAACCACTTGTACAGCCACATTATCCGTTGTCGCACAGTCCCTTCGACTGGATACGCATCTCGATCGCGATACGACAGTCCAAGCATGTTGATAGACGCCGCATGAATATCATAGGACTCGTCCAGCTTGCGCTTCACGTATGGCAGCGCAACCATAACTGCCAAGTTCTTCCACACATCATTCTTCCGAAGCTTGAGCGTCTCGCGCACCTCATGCGGTGCACCAAGCTGCGCTCTTCGGATCTCGCCTCCTCTGATGCGCAATACGCGCTCTCGTTTCAAGCCGTAGAAGTTCTCCGTGAAGCCGCCTCCATAGACCTTGAGGTAGTACCGCTCTACGACCAGCGATAGCAGCGCATACAGCTCATCGAAGGAGTTCAATGCCCGGAGAAGGTATCGAGGATGTCGGTGAGTTGCGACGGCAAGTAGATAGCGTAGCGAGGGTGGTATGAGGGCGCCGAGTTGTTGTTCGGATAGGAGTTCGAAGAGGGAGGGCTTTTGCTCGTCTAGGCCGCCCTGTAGCGAGGTCATAAACTCCATTGTGTGCGCCGCTTCCTACTCCTTGCCTTTTCGTCTTACCTCATCATGGTTCACTGGAGTGCTGTCGGTAGAGGAACATGAAAGTGGCTGGCCATGTGAAGTTGCGATGCCGAGGTCGACCTTGGAGTCGTCAAAGCGCGTCAACCAGCGCGTCTTCTCATACAACAATTCGATCGAATCAGAACCATGTCGACCGCAGCGAATATTGGAGCAGGCGAGAAGACCTATTTCGAGCAGCAACGCGAGCTGGTCATCAGCGACGTTGCGGCGGTATGAGTCTTCGACAACCACAAGATACAACATACTGACCACAAGCAGAGCCTCGAAAATGTTCTACAGAACCTAAACAAGCTAAATAGGAGTCTGGAGGGCGTGATCGCGGTATGCAGATCACTCCTGTATTTCGAGCGCTACTGACCGGCTCCAGGTTGGCAACGAGTTCAGCCAGGTCGAAGGGCTGTGGTCACAGTTTGAGAACGTCATGGCGAAAGAGCCCCAGAAAGAAGAGACGAAGGACAGTAAAGAGGGCGCGGCGGAGGAAGCAGCATGAGCGAGTGCCATGCAAATGAACGAGACGAACGATGAATGTTCAATGATACCACCCGCTACTGCTATATGCATCATCCATCAACAGGCCGTTATGCGCGCTCAAACACCACCGCAGCTGCCAGCGCTTTGTCGACTCCAAGAACGCCAAATAATCATGCTCGCTCCACCACACACTCATCGCCGCACGAGTCCAGCAAACAGAATCGTACGCATCTCGCGCAGAAAGAACCGCATCGACCAATTATGTCGTATCGGCACCGGCATCGCTTCAACCGCCTCGCCTACAAGTAATCGCCAGTCAACGAAAGTGGCCCACAACGAATGCAAAGCTCGACTCAGAGGATCTTGCAGTTACTCCGCTTCTTCCTTTTCGCAGGCGCGCTTGATCGTCCTGTTGCACCACCTGCATGCGCATCCTCCTCTTCCCGACCCCGTACGGCGGTGTCGATGGCAGTCTCGAAGATTTCGTGCACGCCGGTCATCTCCTTGGATGAGCACTCCATGTACATTGCGCCCATCTTGTCGGCGACGGCGCGACCTTGCTGTTGTGTGACGGGTGTCAGGCCTTGCGTCTTGAGGAGTTCGATGCATGTTCGCTTGCCGCGGAGGTCTGATTTGAGGCCGCAGAGGATGATGGGTGTTGTTGGGCAGAAATGGAGGACTTCTGGATACCACTGTAGATCGGTTAGTGGTGTTCATGCTAGTTCGCATCGGCTTTGCTTACCTTGTCGAGGACGTTCTCAAGAGAGTTCGGGCAGTCGATGGCGAAGCAGACGAAGAGCAGATCCGTCTCTGGGTATGAAAGCGGTCTCAGTCGATCGTACTCCTCCTGTCCAGCAGTGTCCCATAGCGCCAACTCTACGCCCTTGCCGGACTGCTTGTGCTCGACGTGTGTGATGTAGTTCTCGAAGACGGTCGGGACGTATTTCTGTAGCCTTGTCAGCGACCCTCCTAACCACAACTGCATCTTCCCATGTACTCACCTCCGGAAACACTCCCTGCGAATAGCTGATCAACAAACAAGTCTTCCCGCACCCGCCATCGCCGACCACAACAAACTTCTTGCTATACTCCGGAGGCGCCGTGATGTTCGTCCGCGCGCTCGAGCTGGCAGTGGTGTTCAAGGTCCCATCTGAGCCTCGAGTTGATCGCCGGTAGCTGTCGCCGCGTGTGAGGAAGGATTTGGAGCTGTTTTTGCGTCGCAAGTGGTCGTAGCTCTGCACTGCTGAGACGGACATTGCTGGTTTCTATATCTGCTGAGATATGGAATGTCTTGTTCTGGAATGTGTGAAAGTGGTGTGTGGTGTACCGAGTCTAGACGGCGGGCAGTGAACCTGGACTGTCTTGACGTTCCTAAAGTTTGGCATCGCGAGGGGCAACGACGATCGGCTTGCGTCACATGATTTTTGCACATACAGGAGGGTCGCAAAAAGAATGCAAGTGGGTCTCGCGTGTCAGTGCGCACTAGGCCCAAAACGGCTAGTCTATACAAGACTTAAGGTTGAGAAAGCAGACACTAGACGGCAATTCCGAGTCTACCGAACTAATTAGTATACAAAAGCCGTAATTCGTACTTTAGCTATCTATCTATCTATTTTAGTTCTATCTTAACTTTTTAACGTACCGCGTATAGTTTAGACGACTAAATTTCAAAAGGGCTATACCTTCGGCCTACGTAAAGGCAGGTTTAAGTAAGATAAGATCGCGCGTAAGGTCGAATATTCTATTATAACGATTTTACGACTTCTTATAAAGGGTAAAGACCCTCTACTACTATCGACGCTAAAGAGATAAGGACGACTACTAATTTGTAAAACCTCGACCTAAAAGCGTATAATAGGCTACGCTACCCTTAATACTAAATACCGCTATATATCCCTTCTTAATATTACTAATTTAGAGGACGTCTTTATCTCTAACGATATACTTAGACGCGTCTTTAATAAAGTAGGCTACTACTACTAAATCTCGCGTAAAAAACCCTTCCTTAATAATAAAGTAAAGAAGAAATAGTTAGAATAGGCTTAGTAGTACGTAAAATAGATAATAGATAAATAGTTACGCGTTCTCTTTACTAACGAGGCCTTATTTCGTCTTAGTTACTTTAGATAGATCTATATAACGCGGCTTATAATAAAGGAGTTTAAAGTAGATTACTTAATACTAAAATTTAAGAAGTATAGTATAGCGATAGTTTAGGGCTCTATATCTTTAAGTAGCGCGTAAAAATAATAGGTTTTTAAGTCTAAGGACGAGATTAACTATAGTAAAGGAGGGAAACGTAGTAGCGTTAATATAAAACGCTATCTCGACGAAGTTATAAACCCTTTAGTTATACTATACTATCGAGATAATCTAGATACGATATTTTAATAGGATAACGCGCTAATTTATACTATATATCTTATTTATAACTACTTTACTAAGCTTCGTCTTATCGTCTTACTATAGCTAGTATACTCGCTAGATCTTAATCTAATCGAGAATATTTAGATAATAATTAAATACTATATCTCGCGAAATTATAAGCTAAAAACGCGCGATAAGTTAATAAAAGTATTTATCGTTAAATAGGAGGCCCTTACTATTAACGACGTCTAGGTATATATTTAGAATATACTAGCGCGCTACTAGGCTATTATCGACGTAGAGGGTAGCTATACTTAGTAGTAGATAGATAGATAGATAGCTAAAGTACGAATTACGGCTTTTATATACTAATTAGTTTAGTAGACTTAGAATTACTATCTAGTATCTACTTTCTTAACCTTAAATCTTATATAGACTAGCCGTTTTAGGCCTAGTACGTACTAATTCGCGAGACCTACTAATATTCTTTTTACGACCCTCCTATATACTTATTTTTAGTAAGAAACTATCTCTACTACTTAAAGGTAACCTTAATAAGTATAAAGTTAGTTTCAAAAAGCTATTCCGTTTATAGAAAACTATATTATATACTCCTATAAAGGTCGTAGTAATTATATAAGACGCTAAGAGAGTATAAATTTAAGCTACGCTTTCTAGCTCTTTATAAATTAAAAGTTAGCCTAACTACAGTTCTACTACCTAAATAGGTAACTTCTATATCTATTTTAAGCTATAGTACTATATTATATAACTTATATAAGATTAGCTAAACCTATATAGCTATAGTAAGCGTATAGGGAAGTTAGAAAAAGCGCTAAATTATACCCCTTAAAGGCCTATACTATCTAAGCTCCTTATATAGGCTTATTTAGCGTCTTATACCTAGAACGTAGTTTTAGACGCTATACTATATATATCTATATAAAGGGCTCCTAGCCTAACCTATATAGCCTCTCTTACGATATTCTAGTAATATAGCTATTAGCTAGAACTATCTAAGGGACTAGACTACTATTATTAATAGCTTTATAGAATATAGATATTACGTTAAACTATACGCTAGAGTAATATAGAGTAGTATTAATTATATATATAAGAGATAGTAAAGGTAAGTATTCTACCTAGTCTCCTTAGTAAGTCCTTTTAATAGTAAATCTAGTAGCTTACCTCTTCTTCTCTATATAGCTTTTATTTTAAGGCTACTCTCCTAGATCCTAAGGAAGCGCTTTAGAATATATAAGTAGTATAGCTAAAGGTATTCTTTTAGTAAATAATTAAGAATACTAAATAGATACTACTATAAATTAGTATATTAAAATAGGACTTCTAGATACTTAAAATAATCTATAAGTAAGAGACTAGCGTAATACTTAGTAAAGATATAGTTTATAATATTAACGCTATTAGTATTAACTAGATTCTATATCTATTAAGTACTAACTAGTAACGGGTAGTTTATTTAATACTATACTAAAGGTAAGAAGAAAACCTCGTATCGTCTAAAGTCTATATCGTCTAGTAAAGATCTCGTAAATATACTCTACTTCCTCTACTCTTAAGATAAGACTACCTATCTAGATAAGTATTAGTAGGTTTAATAGGGCTTCCTTATAATTATATACGTATCTAGTAAGTTATAGCTAAGCTTAGTTACGTAGTTAAATAAGAGGCGACGTAAGATAGAGGCGGATAAGTCTATAGAAGTAGTAAAGAAGGTCGTAAAGCTTCGATATCGAGATATAGCTCTCTTAGTTAGTAAAGATAAGTAGGGGCGTCCTTAGTTTATAGTCGAGGCTATATTTATATACTTTAAAGGTAGAAATAGGAGGCTATAGTAGTATATTAAATAGTATATTCGTTCCTAAGTAGCGTTAAACTTTAGAATAGAAAGACGTTTATATAGACTAATTAAGCGAATATCCTTATATATCCCGTTATCTATCTAGTTATACTTATACTATATAATAAAGCTTTTAAATTACTATTTCTTTAAGACGCTAGTTATATCTTCTCCTTAACTATACTAAGTAGTAAGAAACGAATTACGATCCCTTAGGGTAATAATATACTTAATACGCTAATTCTATAAGGACGAGAAGATAGGATATAAGTAGTATAGCTATAGGATAGCGTATCTACTAAGCGCCTTAAATCTCTTAGAAAGTAGATAGGCTATCTATAAACTATAACGTAGTATTAGCTTTAATATCTAGTTCTAAATACTATTAATAATTAGTACCTATACTATTATTAGAATAAGGAACGGTATACTTATTTAAAGTATAGGGTCTAGCTCTAAAGAGGTACGTAATTAAGTTATAGGCGACTTAGATAGTTATACCTATAGGAATAACTATTAAGACTAACGTATTAGCCTAGACGTTATAAGTTTAGTCTAAGGTTAGAGACTAAAGACGCTCTTCTCTATAAATTTAACGATATTAGCTTAAACGTAGATTCTAACGTAAATATCGCGCTACTACGCGAGACCTATAACTATATCGTAGCCTTATTAGACGTAGCCGCTCTTTAAGCCGAATAATCTTATATCGCTAAGTATATTAAGAATAAATATAGAAGTATTAAGAATACTCCTATATCTAAAGAGCTAGTTAGTAAAATATATAAGCTAAGAACTTATATTAGGTAAGAAAGGAGTTCTATAAGACGTAGATTATCTCTTAACTACGGAAGGACTTCTTTATATATAAAGATACTAAGCTTATTAAGGCGTAGCTTAATAGTAGTAAGGGGAATCGTATAGCGTAAACGGAGTAGAAGGTACTAATCCTAGCTATCTCTAAAAGAGCGGAATTAGTAACCCTAATTAGTATAGAAGATATAAGATCTTCTTTAATACGGGCTTAATAGATAGTAGCCGTTTAGGTTATAGCGGATCTATATTACTAAGTAGAGCTAAAGAATAACGTAGTTTAGTATAATAATAGTCTTATTAAGGAGTCGTCTTAGATATTACCTTAGAACTATACTTTCTTTAGAGTACCTTAGTAGAGAGGAGCTAATACTAGGTTATAACTAGCTCTAACTTTCTCTAATTATATTTAGAACCTTTAATAGAACCTCTAAGAAGGTTAGAATATATATTTAGAGAGTCTATTAATACTTAGGGTTAGAACTATACTTAAAAAATCTTTAAATTAGAAATAAGAGGGTAATTAAATCGTAGAAATTAAGGGCTTAGTTTTATTATACTATTAAAGGCTAGGAGGATAGTATAGATAATTACTAATATAATTATCTATAGTAGAGGCCTTTTCCTTCCTAAACTTAATTATAAGTAGAGACGATTATATTAGTAATCGTTAATTATAAGATAATATACTACTTACCTACTATTATACTATCTACCTACTTTAGTCTACTATCTCTTTATCTTACTTAGTAGATAAAAGCTACCTTCCGTCCTTCTAAATATTCTAGTTATCTAGAAGATACCTAAGAAGCTCTAAGTCCTTTACTTAAAGAGTAACGCGCTTTATATAGATAGTAAGAATGTTCGTACCTATATTTCTATTAGTATTAGTACTAAATCCTAGTAGTATAATACGTACTTACGAAGTAGCTAACTATAAAAGCCTCCGTTACTTCCTATAGAGCGTAGATAGTAAATACTTAGAAGCGGAGGTCAACTTTATAGTATTAGGCAATCTCGTAGGACTAGGCGCTAAAAGGAGAGCTTATAGATAAGGAGATTAGTCGACTTCTAGTAGCGCCTAATATCGTAGAGTATAATAGCTATAGATTAGTTAGTAGACGATTATAACGACGATTATAAAGCTAATACTTACTACCTAGCTTATACCTCTTTAGCTTTACCTAATACCTAGTAGCTATACGCCTTAAGAATAGTTTTAGCGGCTCTCTAAAAGTATAGTAGCTATCTTAGGAGCGAGCCTTCTTACGTTTAGTAGGCGCTAATCTAGTAGTCTTATTCTAAGAGGCGAGCTTCCTTAGCGCTAAACTAGTATTAGAAGTATTCTTTTAAGTCTTACTACTTATTAGAGGTTAGATATTTATATCTTTCTTACTACTAGTAATAGTAGTAGCCGTATTCTTTTCCTTATAAGCTTTTACTTACTATATATTATTCGGTCTTCTAGGTCTAGGCTTCTTCTTAGGACTCGCTACCTTCTTAATATCCTTTACCGATTAATTCTTTAATAGCCTTATCCTCTTAGCTACTAGAGTCTCTACTACTTTAGACTTAGTCTTTCTAGTAGTATTAATCTTACTATTATTTAAATAGTAGAATTAATCCTATTAACCTTACGTTTATTCTTTAGATTCCTAGAAGTACGTTAAGGTAGCTATATATTATTTATATCCTAGCTAGTAGTATGACTATTAACTAAAGGTAGAGAAGGTAGCTATATAGTAGTAGTAGCTCTAAAGGCTATAGTATTAGCCTAATTAGTAGCTTTAATATCTTTATTTAACTACCTAGTATCTTTAACTTACTAAGCTATATAGGTTAGTATAATCGTTAGTATAATCGTCGGTATAATTATCTTCTTAAGAATATTTTCCTTAGAGTCTATCTTCTAGCTATTTAGTAATAGTAAATATATCTCTCTATTACTATCGAAAATTAGGGTTATATAAGAATAAAACCTCTATAGAGCCGTAATTACCTTTCTAGTATCTTCCGTTTTAGTATTCTTAGTAGCGCCTTTAGTAGCGCCTTAAAGCCTATTATTCTTAACGATAGTACGCTAACTCTTATTTCCTTCTACTTTAAGGCTAGGTTTAGTAGCTCCTATACTAATATAATCTTACCTATCTCCTTTAATTAACTAAACGACTTCTATATTCAAACTACTATTAATAGCTCCTTCTATAATACTATCTTTTAATTAATCTTTAAGTTACTAAATAACCTAGTCTACTTAAACGCCTAAAGTTACTAAAGCTACTATTAAGGCTATCTTAGCTATAGTTATATAATCGTTTTAGTAATCGTCCTCGTTATAGTAATCTAAGGTATAATCGTTAGCGTATTTATCTAATAGTAGAAGGTCGGAGTCGTTAGATATTAGGTAATCTAAATACGTAATAGATAGAGGTCGAGGTTATATTATAGGCTATAGGCTAGAGTTCGCCTTCTTCTTTAGATTCTTTAGTTAGGTAGATATAGAGTAACTACTAGTTATATCGAATTTCTCCTAATATTAAGACTAGTAGTATAATACCTAGTAGTAGTCTTTTAGTAAAGGGATAGACGGCTTATTAATAGCTTCTAGGTTCGGTAACTATAGTAATAGAGGTAGTAAAATCGCTTTTTATCTCTAGATATACTTAAGATTATAGATATCGTATTTAGGAGGACTATAGTCGTTAGTTATAATCGCCGAAGTAGATTTATAAGGTAAACTTACTTATTTACTACTATAGTATATTCCTTTCTAGATATCTAGTAAGGATTACTATAGTTATTAGTCTAATCTTTTTCGTTATAGCTAGGCCCTATAGAGATTATAGGAGGAGGTCTCCTTAGCTTATAGTTTATAAGAGGTAGATTAGGCTTAGAAGATTTATTAGGTTTAGCTAGTTTACTTATATTTACTAGTAGTAATATTAGAGTCGCTCTTTAAGGTTCTAAAGGAGGCGGCGATAGTATAAGATCTAAGCTATTAGACTCTACTAATAATATATAGATTACTAAGGTTATAAGGAAGCTAGGCTACTATTAAAACTAAAGTTATAGCTTAAAGTATAAGTTCTAAGGTAAATTTTCTATTAGAATTTAGTAAATATATATAAAAGCCTAAAGTAGTAGTTATAACTTACTACTATAGCGCTAGAGCGATATAATCGTTAAGGTAATCGTTACCTTATCCTCCTTAAGGTAAGGCTAAAAGCGTAAGTAATAACTCGATATCGAGTTTAAGGTTCTAAAGGTAGAAGTTTTAGAACTATAGAGTAAAGTTTAAGATTAGAGTATATAACTCTATAATATTATATATAAATAAACGTTATTTTAAGTAGTAACTAGATATTTAGGTAGTAACTAGGCTCTATAATCGTTTATATAGTATAATATAATCGTCTTAGCCTCGTAGTACCTACGAGCTATAGTACTACTACTATTAATCTCTAAATCGAGAATATTTAAGGAAACTAGCTATATTATAGCTTAAGAAGTAAAGTCTAGTTATATTATCTCTAAGCTAGGTAAGTAGTTATTTCTATAGTTATTAGACTAGATAAGTATTACTACTTATTATTAATACTAGATTCGTTATAGAAATAGACTATTAAGTATAGAGGAGTATATTTATAGATATACTTAACCTCTTACTATAGATAAGCTATATAAGTAATTATTATAATAGATCTCGTAATAGATAACTATCGCTATTCGTTATTACTAGATATCTAGTTAGGTAAATAGGTAACCTATTTATACTAGAGCTAGTATATCGATATAGGAGGCCTTCTATTAGTCCTTAGTAGATAGGTAATTATATTATATATACTAAAACTAGAGGTTTATATTACTATCGTTACTTTAGGTAGGTATAAGGATCCCCTTATAGGGCGATATAATATAAGTAAACGTTTAGTATAGAGAGTACGTAGAATACTAGTAGAAGTATATATATATTATTAGTATCGTACTACTCGTTTACGTAGTCTTAAGCTATTACTTAAGTAATTACCTTAAGTAATCGTATCGTATAACTATTAGTTCTATCGTTAAGGAAATTAAGAAACGCCTACTTACAACGCTCCTCCTACTCCTTACTTATAGCTAGCGTCGCTATAATCGTCCTTATAATCGTAAGCGTAATATATTACCTATATATCTAGAATATATCTATATCTATTCCCCCCTTATAATCCTAGAAGGTTAGATCTTCCTCGTTTCTAAACTATAGCTTTATCTTATTACTACTTAGCTATATTAGGAAGAAATCCTTTAGTATAAACTACTCTAGCCCTTCCTACTCTAACGCCGACTAGACTACTCTCTCCTAGCTATCCTTTCTTACTAAATATATCTAGTAGAGGTACTATATATTATCCTTAGATTAATCTATATAAGGAGTAAAGCTATTAGTAGTAAAGTTATACTTTTATAGAGAAGGCTATAGTAGTAAGACTAGTAGAAGCTTAAATTTAGGGTTCTATATAAGGTAATTATAGATAGTAGCTATTTCGCTAATAGAGAAGTACTTATATAGTTATAGTCGTCTACCCTTCCTAACGTAGCGCTATTATAAGTATTAGTAGACGATTACATAGACGATTATATAATATATAACTTACCTTAATAAGTTCCTTCGAGATTAGACGATCTATCTCCTCCTAATAATTAATTATACTATTAATAGACTAGAAACCTCCTTTTACCTTTAGAATACTAATCTTATTATCTACGCTTATAATAGCCTTACGCTAGTAGTTAACCCCTACGCTAAAGATCTAACCTATTACTACCCTCTTATACCTCTAGATACTAGCTTTTAACTCTTTATTATAGTTTAAGTCTTAAATATCGTTATCTAAGTAATTATAATCTTTATTTTCCTTATCCTCGTTATCCTTAGTTACTATTATAGTAAACTTCTAGCTCTCTAAAGATTTATCGCGTATTACTATATTAGATCTATTATTAGTAGTACTAGTTAGGTCTATAGTCGACTATAAGGAGATATTAAAGGTACCGTAGTAGATAGTAGTCTAAATCTAGGGGTATTAGCGCTAGCTATTCTAGAATTAGCTAACGATTATATAGACGATTATACTTAACGTACTATTCTATAGTAACCTAAGTCCTTAAGTCTACTAAAGCTATTTACTAAGTAGCCTCTAAAAGTACTTTAAACTTATTAGTAGCCTCGAACTTAAGCCTAGTATAGTAGAACTTTAAATTATAATCTCGACGAAGCTTATCTTACTTAAACTACGCTAGTAATAGGCCTAGGCGTCGCGCTATTTCCTTCTTTAAGTTTATATTCTTAGAATATTCGCTATCTTACTTCCTCTTTTTAGCCTTATAATTAGAATATTCGCTATCTTACTTCCTCTTTTTAGCCTTATAATTAGAAGTAAACGTAGCTAGACGCTTCGTACGACCTATAGTATATAGAGGTAGTAGTAGTAACGTTAATAATATTAAGGCTAGTTAGTAGGTAGGTAGTATATAAGGCTAAATATAAGGTTATAGTTAAGTTTTAAGTTTTAGAGTATCTAAAACTTCGTTAAATAAGGTACGTACTAAGTTAACGTTATATACTAGCGTACTATATAAAATTTACGTATATATACTATCTATAGAATAGGTATACTATAGTTAGTAATCGTCGTATAATCGTTAGTATTAGAGGCTAGATAACTTAATAAGATAGTAGTCTATACTATCTACGTTATTATATAAGCTTTTCTCTACCTCTCTCCTTCCTTCTTCCTTTTACCTACTTTACTCTTTAATTACCTACTAAAATACCTCGAGTTATTAAAGAAGTTAATTTAGAGGGTTCTACTAATAACTCTAAAGCCTCTATCTATACCTAGAACTAGCTAATACTACTACCCGTAACTAGTAAAGTAGTAAGTAGTACTCGTAAAACTATTAGTAAAGCTCCTATAAAAGTAAAGATAGTAAAGCCTTATACTTATAAAACGACTACGCTACTAAAGATCTTTACTAAAGCGCTATATAAGACTTTAGTAACTCTTTAAAAGTAGCTAAAGACTAGACGGAAAAAGCTAGTTACGAAGAAGATAGTTATAAGGCTAGTTAAGTAGTAGAAGGAGAAGGTAGGGATAGTCGTAATTAAGGAGATAAAGAAGATATAGAAGATAATAACCCTCTATATCTAGAAGCTATCTTTCTAGTAGCTAGTATAGGAGGTTATAGGTATCGAAACGCGCGCGGAGCTATAGATTACTAGTAGCGCCCTTAAAGCCCTTTAGGAACTAATAGAGGTATATCTAGTATATAACTTTAAGTTATCGTTACTCGCTATACTCTACGCTAAAAGAGTAATACTACTAACGAAGGATATAGAGTTAGTACGAGCGATTTTAGAGAGATAATAGAGGTAATAGCTATAATCGTTAAATAATTATACTATAGCTTTCTATAGTAGTATAGATAGTAACGACGGAGGTAAGTCGTATACTAAGAGGTATATTAGTAGTACTTATACGTAGTCTATTTATCCCGCTCGTTAATTATATAGATAACGTTAGTAGCGCTATTATCTATAATATAAGATATAATATATAGATATACTACCTAGCTATACTTCTATATATTAGACGTAGAAACGATTATATATAATTAATAGGGGCTATAATCGTATAACGATTATAATATTCTAATCGTAACTAATCGTCGTAGGTAGGAGCCTTAAAAGTACGTTCTTAGTAGTATAAATACCTCCTCTTTCTAGCCTTACTTTCTTCCTCTTTATCTATTATCCTTTACTAAGCCTCTATACCCTTAGGGCCTTACCTATCTTCTTCCTTTCTTAGTTTAGAGAGGCGGTAGCGCTTCTACGTAATTAACGCGAGATATAACTATTTAACGATAATACTTAAGTCCTATAGCGAATTAGTATAGTAGTATATATACTTCTTATATTATAATCCTCTAGATATCGTTAGTAGTAGCGGCTATAGGGCCCTTAAGGTAGTATAGTATAGCGACGTAGCTATTACCTTTTAGTATAGTACTTATAACTAACTAGGGCGGTAGTAGTAATAGCTAACTAACGTAATAGATAATATTAGTCTTAGAAGCTTATATTATAATCGTTTAATAATTGTAGCTAATTATTATCGATAGGGAGGAGTCTACTAGTAATAAGTCCTATTTTATTACGACTAACTAGAATAAGAAGTTAGTAATAACTCTCCTTTTATTATAGCTAACTATAGCGAGATATCTAACTTAATCTCTAATACTAATAAGATTATTAATATTTAATAAGATAGCGGGTACTAGTCTTATAATCGTTTAAGAACAACTATAAGCTAACTATTAAGTAAGAATCTACTAGCGACGACTCTCTAAATATTACGGCTAACTATAGTAAGATATCTACCTAATCTCTAATACTAAGTATAAGGATATAAAAGCGGTAAACTATAGGAAGCTAGTACTAGTAAGTAAGCTATTTCTAAAAATCTAGTAAGTCTTAGTAAACTCTATTAGTACTAATATAGCTATAGAGATAGCTCTAAACTTTAAAAAGGCTACTTTAAAAGACTACGGCGAGATAATCGACCTAATCTATAATACTAATAAGGTTATTAATATTTAATAAGATAGTAGGTACTAGTCTTATAATCGTTTAACGATTATAGCTAATTATTATTAATAGGAAGAAGTTATTAGTAACGAATTCTATTTTATTACGACTAACTATAGTAAGGAGTTAGTAATAACTCCCCTTTTATTATAGCTAACTATAGTAAGATAACTAATCTTATCTCTAATACTAATAAGGTTATTAGTATTTAATAAGATAGCGGGTACTAGTCTTATAATTATTTAACGATTATAGCTAATCGTCTTAGTTAAGAGCGTTATAAGTACTATCTAAGTAGTATAAATACCTCTACTCTATAGTATTCCTTTCCTCCTCTCTATCTATATTCTCTACTAGGCCTTAGAACTCTTATCTATCTTTTTCCTCTCTAAGCTTAGAGCTACTAGCTTATTCTTCTTTCCTTATAGCGGATTAATACGAGAGCGCTTTACTATAACTAACGTAAGATATAATCGTTAAACGATTATAACGTTTATATAGTAGCTAATCGTCGTAGTTAAGCGTACTATAAAGTAAGTATTTAGTAGTACAAATACCTCTACTTCTTAAACTTCTTCTCTACTTTCTCTAGGTTAAAGCCTTCCTTATCTATAGTACTTAGTAGACCTACTCGTTATTATTATTAATACCTACTAGATTATCTTTATCGTTATCGTATATAACTAATACGGCGGGAGTACTTCTAATTAATTAATACGAGACGTAATCGTCTAACGATTATAATCCTAATATTATAGATTAAGGCCTATATACTAACTTATATTTATCTAGTAGGAGTCTTACGAGGATTTAATACTATCTTATATAGTAATACTAGCGGCTAATATACTAATTACTAAGTATACCTACGAGGCTAGATATATAGTCCTTAGATAGGGAAGATTACTAGATTAACTACTTCTTAAACAAATATAAAGAATATAGTCTAAATACTACGACTATACTTATAGGTAATTAACGCGAGGTATAATCGTCTAGTAATTATAACTAATAGATATAGTTTATAAGACTCTAATTTCTCCTATTAGGACGACTACCGTCCTCCTCTTATCTTTAAGAACTTTAACGGTCTATTACCTTACTCGTCTTCCTCTTCGTTACTAATTCCTTACGTTACTAGTATAGTATAGACTTCCTCTATCGTTTCTTTATATAACTCTTTTACTTCTTCTTCTTCTCTCCTTATACTACTAGTAATAATTTCCTATTCTAGATAGACGTAATAGTATAGTTACTATCTAGTTACTATTAAAGCGGTAAATATATCTAGTACGTAGGCTTAATTATAGCGAAGTATATAGCGGGCTATACTAAATATATACTCGACGCTAATACTTACTATAGGAATATAAAGGATATCTCTTACGTTAGGAAGAACGTTAAGCTATAGGTCGTTAGGAAGCGTAGGGAGTACTAGGGAGTACTATAGAGTAGGAGTCGGACGATACCTCGAGTAACGCTCCCTAGCCTCCCTAGCGGCCTTACGCTCCTTATACTCCCTAGCGTCTCTTAGCTTTAACCTTAGGCTCGAGTTAAGAGCGTAGCCTTAACTTAAGCCTTTATTCTATAGCTCCTTACGCTCTCTATACTCCCTAGCGTCCCCTAGCTTTAACCTTAGGCTTAAGTTAAGAGTACGCCCTTAACTTAAGCCTTTATTCCCTAGCTCCCTACGCTCCCTAGCTCCCTATTACTCCCTAACCTTAACCTAAGGCTTAAGTTAAGGGCGGTACTCGACCTCCCTTTACGCGTTACGGTATACGTCGTATCCTCTATAGCTACCTATATATACTATAGAGGTAGGTACTACTTAAACCTCTACTAGTCGCGGCTAAATAGTATCTAGAAGTACCGTAGCTACAAACGACGCTATTCTAGCTACGTAAGCGATAGTACGGATAGCGTAGACGACTTTAACGGTACCGTCTCGTTAACCTTAATACTATAGAAGACGCCGAGGCTATCCGTTCGGAGTCGTAGTCTAATAGGCCTTCCCCTAAGTAATTATACTTCGGATAGTAATAGCGATCTCGATAGGTTCCCTTTACTATATAAATCGCCTTGTAGGCCTCGACGAGCGCTTCTTAAGGCTATAATCTCTCTACTACTGCTATTAAGACTTCTTCGGACGGCTTTCTTACCCCTATTGCCGTTGCGTAGTACTCCCTCTATAAACGCGGCCTCCTATTTATTACTACTCTTATACCCGCTATTAGAGGTCTCTACTATCTACCTATAGACTCTAGACTAGGTAAACTTATAGACGCTTAGTTATACGCTACTAAAGATAATAGGTAGGTTAGAAAAGGACTAGGTTATAGTATAGTTATAGCTCGGCTTTAGCGACTTCGAGGAATACGTTATCGCGCTAATAAGAACTACTATCGCTTAGTAAGTACTAAGAATTAGCTAATTAGAAGCTATAGTAAAGGCGCTAGGAGTAGGGATACTAAAGGAAGTAGAAGTATATAAGGGAAAGGATAACCGTATATAAATCT
>JAABUL010002278.1_pt1 | contig 32363 bp, 27 predicted proteins | sample 5559151 | NCBI WGS metagenome assembly JAABUL01 (sample SAMN10711876, study PRJNA513368) | rock metagenome | isolation source: Antarctica rocks | place: Antarctica: Victoria Land, Pudding Butte sud | reverse complement strand
CCCCTCAAGCTCTCTCACCTTCATCCCCTACCCTCCGTCCCTCTAAAACCCTCCTACTCCCCTATCAAACAATGACCTCCGCTCCCACAGCGAAAGGTCACGTGCTCCTCTATCTTATCAGATCGTCGGCCTCATTCATCTATCTTATCTCATCTTATCTCATCTAATCAGATCCTTGACACGCGATCCATGGCTTGGCACGCATCACATCTTATACCATAACGTGCTTCTCCTCATCCCAAAACCAATCAATGTCTCTTACCCATCATGAATATCCATTGATATCAACCCTCTCCCTTCCCTCCTCTCATCTCCCTCCACCCCCTTTCCTCTAGCCTTCTCCCTCCATCCCCTCTTCTCCAGCCTTCTCCTCCGAACTCCCCATCCTCTCCACCTCATCCTCCCCCAATGTCACCCTCCCACCCCCACCCTCACCACAAACCCCTCATCTGGCTAATAACAGCCACAACCTCCCCCCTCGGCACAGCCATAGCGCGGCACGCCCTCCAAGCCGGCGGGTGCGTCATCGCTTGCGTTGATGATGTTGAACTACTCCAGCCCACTCCCCCCACCCGCCACGGAAAGGAAGAGGGAGAATACAAGGGGGATGGCGATGGGGATTGGGAGAAAGATGAGGACGGGGAGAGGAGAGAGGCGTTTCGAAGCTTTTGGGCGGAGGTGCAGGGGAATGAGAGGTGGAGGGGACGGTGTAGGGGTGTGCGGGTTGATGGGAGGTGTGAGGGTTCCTTCTTTCCCTTTGTCTTTTAGGCTGGGGCTCGGGCTACGCTACGTGGATGGGATGTGCTAACGCAGGGTGGGAATAGGAATATGGGAACGTGTCAGGCGGCAGTTGCGGAGGCTGTGGCAGCGTGGGGGCGGTTGGATGTACTGTTTTGCTGTGAGAGTTTAGGTGTGTGTTGGATTCACTGTCTATCTATGGATGGGATGATCTATGTATGGTTTAGGGGAAGACCGTGCTGACGAAAGGGCGAACAGCGTTGATCGGCACAGTAGAAGAGCTAGGAACATCCACACGCACACAAACACTCATACGAGAGCAATTCGAAACCAACTTCTTCGGTCCAGTCAACATGATCAAAGCTGCCTTGCCGACCATGCGGAAGCAGAACTCCGGACACATCATGATCATGACAGGTATAAGTCAGTTGCTGGCCCGCTCTCCACAGGACATGTGTGCTGATATTCTACACCGAAAAACAGCGGGACATTTGGGCACGCCGGGACTGGGAATGTATTGCGCGGCTGGGTGGGCGCTGGAGGGGTTCTGCGACAGCCTGGCGTATGAGATTGCGCCGTTCAATATCAAGATGACGATTGTGCAGCCTACGATTGAGATTGGGGTGTTAACGAATAAGATCGTGGCTGCGCCGTTGCTGCCGCAGTATGCGCGGGAGAATAATCCGGCGCCCTTGTTTCGAGGTATCATTGGGCCTCTGCTGGATCGCATCCAGGGATCTCAGCACGGCTCACAGTCGACACTGGCAACGGACTCGATCGTCTCGCTGTACCCCAAACTTCCTGCGGAGATGACGGCGTCGCTCCTGGCTGAAACAATAAATGCGGTCATGGCGATCGGCGGGCACGAGAACCCTCCGGCGAGACACATCGTAGGCCATGAGGGCGTGGCCAGCGTGAAGGAGAAGTTGAAGACGGTCAGTGAAGAGTTGGAGGATTTCATCGAGGTGAGCTGTGCTGTGGATATCAATGAGGATGGCGAGGGCACCGAGGATGCCAATGGTAGCGCTGTGGAATGAGGGCTTGATCGATTGGTTTGGCGTGTTCTTGAGAAGGGTGATCTTAGATATCCTTGTCGAACGGCTGCTCTCTGCACGTTGGTCAGTAAGGATCTTGTACACTAGCTGAAACATCTACAGTATGATAACATGCCAATCTGGAATCTTTGCCTATTCCAACAATGCAGCATGAGCTGCTCCCTTCCACCCAAGCCGTATAAACAAACCGAACAGCTGCTAGCTCGCTCTACTTCGGCGTCCCTATCCTAGACGTAGTAGCCGTAGGCGTAGTATTCGTCGCAGCACCAGCCACCTTACTCTTCCTTCTCTCCTTCTTTTCCCTCTTCTCTTTCGCAGTAGGCGTACTCGGACTCTTGTCCCCACCCTTCGTAGACTTCCTTACCGGAGCTTGTAAATCCTCCGTCTTCAGCGGCGGCACCTCGATCTCCTTGACTGGCGGAGGAGCAACATTGAGCGACTGCGATGATTTAGTGGTAGATATGGATGTAGTCATTGTAGCGTCCTGCGACTTTGTCAATCTGAAAGATCCAGGCTCGCCCACGATGGGGTTCTCGTCCATGTATTCGTTGCCGTAGCGTAAGGAGAGGTTGTAGGATTCGCCGAGCATGTGGATGCCGTGGTAGTCGATGTCTGACTTTGATTGGGATGGATGCCCTTTTGAGCTTGTGGAGGTATCCTGTGTGGCTGGTAGAGGGGTTGAGCATCCTGGCATTGGAGTGCCTTCTTTGCTCGGGTGGGCTACTTGGAAGCTTGAGCCGGGAGTGGGGGTCTTGTTTGCTGGAGGAAGATAGGTGTGGCCTGTCGCTGGAGTGAAGGTGGGGAGGGTAGATGCTGTAGAGAGGAGCTTCGTGAGGGATGTGACTGCAGAGAGCTGGGCTCCGTCAGTAACGGTGAACGGCTCGCTTTTGCCTCACAGGGGCACATACCATCCTGCTGCCGACAATGTTCCCCACAGAAGGCGCCATGTAGACGTTGATTCCATTGACATAGTAGCTGCTGATTGGCGTGACCTCGTCCTGCATGCCATGTCTCTTGCGCCTGTTCTGCTTCCGAATGACCCAAACGCCACTGTTCTCGACTTTGGTCCCATTGTCCGATGGATCGTGCGTGACCATGTATTCAACTCCTTGCATCTCCCTCAACCTTCCCTCGAAGGCCTGGCGCGTCTGGATGAGGTGGTACATGCCCGCTTGGTGGAGAGCTTGTATGGTTATGATGGCGTTGTTCGAGGTCTGATCGAAGAAGGAAGACCTAGCAAAGTAGGGCAGGACTATAGTAAGAGATCAGAAATGCAATTCAGAGTCGCTCATGTACTCGCCTGTGTTGGTGTGGATGCCACATATCTCTTGGGCACCGATAGGGTCGTTCCATACGATCTCGTCCAAGGGCGTCGGCTGGGAGTCACCCATGTTGACCGAAACTTTGCTGCGTACATTGATGTGTAGACTCAACAAGTAAGCTACGATACAAAGTGATGGTAGTCCGGAGGATGTAAGGCACTTTCGCGGCTCGCTAAGATTTCTCACTACCCGGCTTCACTTCGTAAACACCACTAGGAAAATTCGACACTAGCGGCTTACTAATGTCGTGGTACAGCTTCATCTATCACGACGAGACTGGAAGAGAAGGTTTCCATGCTCTAGCAACTTTCAATTCGAATCCCTATGACCTATCTAAAGTATGCCATGAGACCATCCCCCAATTGCAAGACCAATCCTTCCTTCTCAAGTAGAAGCAGCTCTGTCACGCACTCCCATTGACTTCGGCGGGTGTGGATGAGGCGATATCCTACCAATGCCAATCGCTCCAAATTCTTCATGCCGTACCTCAAAGACCGCCGCTTTATCGACCCTATCCATATACAACCACAGCCGCAGCCCTTCCAGCACGTTGTATACAATCCCGTACGTCATCAGCTTGGTCCCATAGGGTAGTTCAGCAACGCCAAAGTAGCAGCCCTCCCAATAGGGGTTGCTCTCGTAGGGGTCGTCGGCTACTGTGAGCGAAGTGTCGTTGGCATCGTGTGTATTGATATAATCGCGGACTTCAGCCTGGGTTCGTAGGACGGTGCGGCCGAGCTTGAACCTTGGTATGGGGTGGTTGAGGATGCCGATGACGAGGAAAGTGCTGGTGTTTGGGACACGCTTCCCACCAGAGTTGCTGGGTATAAAGGTGTTGGGGAGTTCGAGAATGCTGTATGATGACAATGTAAGTCATGCGTTTAGGATGTTCAAGGACAGCACTTGCCCTGTTGACACATTGGATAGGAGCTCGATGTCGGAGTGGCTTAGGCCTATTGTTGCGTACGGATCAAGATAAGCTGGCGCAGCTCGCACTAGAACGTTGCAATGGAGCCAGCAGAGGACAGCGAGCAGCAGCCAAATCATATCTTGATGGTGTTCACTCGCTGCAATGCCATCCGATCAAGATTGGGCGAGTGTAGTATCCTTCAAGGCATTTTCTCTTGCGCTGTATCCTCGGTAGTCAACGTACTCAGGAAGCGGTAGAAAGGAAATGCGCACGAACGATGCAAGATTGTAGGTACGCGTAGGGAACGGAGAAACGCAGACTGGCATGCATACAACGAAGGACCGAGCCTCAAGGCAGGAAATATTTGTGGGTACGGGAGTGAGATCGCCACAAGGATGAAGCGTCATGTGGAATATTATTGCAAATGTGTCAACTAAGTGATAGCTTGTAGCTCGCTCCTGGGGTATCTCTTGAACTCCAGCTAATGCATCATTGCTCAGCTTTTTAAGTAATCATGAACTCGTCATCTCATTTCTTCGTTCCTTTGGCAAGCTTGGGGAGTTTGTAGGTGTAGAACTCGTCTCGCATCTCGAATAATGTCCCGAGGTCCTGGTTGTTGCGCTTTACGCGCATTAATTTCCATGGACTGGCAGCGGGCACTAACTTGATGTCTTTTAGGTCCAGGCGACCGTCGATCTCTATGGCTTTATTCATGAGATGCCTCAGGTTCGTGATTTCGTAATGTATGACAGCTTCGGGGGGTTCGAGGGGCTCTAAGTCTGGCATTTGGGCACCATTGGCCGTACCGTTGGTGATAGCTGAAGGAGTTTTGTTATCGGTGTGCCCGTTTGATAGACCTGTTAGCCCACCAGACTCGAGGTTCCCATCAGCTGTATCTGATACTTGCGTGTCACATTTGGGATCATTGTGATGACTCTTCATTTCCCCAAGGACCTCATCGATGTCCAATGTAACATCCTCGACTGAATCCACGCGCTGAACATTGTCAGCTAGAGGCACAGCCTCATCTAGCGTATGGGGACTCTGCGCGCCGATTCTGGGTCCATCGCCATCAGCCTTGTCCTTCCCAAGCAGCTCATGCTCTTCGAGTTTGGTATCCAAGATTCCATTCACAGGCTGACTATCTTCCGCCAGGGCTTCATCCTCACCCGGTTTCTCATATTTCTGCGCGCCGGTTGGGTGTCCGTTGCCTCCTTCCGCGAGAGGTCCAACCCCACCCGATTTCTCGTGCTCCTGCGCGCCGGTTGGATGTCCGTTGCTATCAGTCTTGTCCATCCCAACCGCCTCATGCTCTTCGGGTTTGGTATGCAAGACTTCATTGAAGGGCTGGCTTTCTTCTGCAAAGGGTCTATCCTCGCTCGGTTTCTCGTGTCCCTGGGCGCCGGATTGGTGTCCGTTGCCATCTGTCTTATGGTCCACAGTGGACACTCCCTCGTCCATCTCGATCTCCATGCTTGCAGCCATTAGCGCTTCCTCGGCGAGAGGTTCACCCTCATCCCGCTTCTCATCAGCTGATCCCTGCGGCGCTGCTACCGGACGAGGGTACTTTAGCTGTCCTGGTGGAATGGCAAATGTCAGCGTCTGATTGCCCACAGCAATGATCTAAACCACGTCAGCGACTGCACCGTAAGAAGTATGCGATTCCTCACCTTCATCTCCTTTTCTATCAGCACTCGCTTTTCCTTGCGACCAATGGCACGTGTCAACACAAACTCGTCCCCAACCCTGAATATCCCATTCTCAATCATGGTCTCCAACTTCAAGCTCGTAGACTCCCCAGCAAGTACATCATACGCCAGCTTTTGCTTCTGACCCCAGAATTCCTCGTAATTGTTTTCCTTGTAGGCATCAAAATCTCCTCTTGCTCGCTCCTCCATTGCTTCTGCCGCTGCTGCTTGCCATTTCGGATCAAGACGTCCTGTCGACAGGTCTTCCTGAAACTCGCGTATGCCACGGCGAAAATCTGCATCGTACTTGAGAAAATCCCACGAGATGGAATAGCCATCAGGGTTCAATGGCACGCTCTCCGGAAGTGTGGAGCGAAGGTCCTCCCAGTCTTCTCGTGTGAAACCCTCATACGTCCGAGGATCAGACAGCTCTGTCTGCATGAATCAGTATGATGTGATAGAAGAGGCGATTCGGAGCCATGTTCATCGTCTAGAGCGTTGCCGGAGTCCTTCCGATGAATTGGCATTGTTGCTTGGAAGTGGGTGCTTGCAGGGGACTTACATGAAGGTCTTCATATGCAAGTGATGACTTCTCATTGGTGACTAGCCAGTCTGGATCGTCTCTCTTCACTTTCACTGCACGGGGCGCAGGCATACGCTTGGTAGGTGTCGCTTTGGTAGATTTAGCACGTTTCACGGTGAAATCTTCTTCTTCTTGTTCCTCGTATCTGGGGTTAGCCTTGCGCTTTCGAGACGTAGGCGTACGCTTGGTTGGTGTTTCGCTTGTGGATGTGGCACATTTCCTGGGTGATTTATGGCCTTCATCTTCGTTCCTGGCGTTTGCCTTGCGTTTTCGAGGGGGCATATTGGGATTCTTTTGGTTTGAATCGACATGTACTGTATCGCACGAGTAAAGAGATAGTCCAGCTCAGTTGAGCTACATGATGATGATTAAGAGAGATTGTCTGAATTGAGAGCTTGGAGCTTCAAATCGCGGGTATTTTTCAAGCGCGCCGCAGCCGCCGCCGCAACACTTGCAGGGGTAGCTCTCAAGTTATTGCCTGGAATCGTAGAGTACTTTGATGCTCTTTGCAAGCAAAACCGATCCGGCGTTGACAGCACTCTCACATAGCTTAAGACTCGATCCAGCCACTCACCCTTTCTTGGAAGGATTACAGATGTACAGTACGGCTCAATAATCCGAAGAATCGAACAAGGGGTGGAAGCTGTTGAGGCAAGATGGTCAAGTCTACACAGATAGCAAGGATTGACGGTAATATCATTGGAATACCTAGGATAGCGGTCACTGAATGGACTTAGGCCTGATGTTGGCGGCATCAGTGGACGATGAGCAGGTACACATATACCAATATCTGGCTGGTGATTGATCTGATGGTTGCGTTTGGCCGGCAGGCAGAAGCAGAGCTCGCAGAACCCAAGACCAACGCCAAAATGATAATACGGCGCCTCAACCGCAACTCAGAGCCACAAGCCAGCATAGAAGCTGGCAAATACACCCTGCAGTGCGTTCCTTGTCTTCGACCCGCAACTCCACTCATCTTACCAACTCGCAGCTACCTAATACAAGACCAACTCTGTTTCCTCACCATCTGCGATAAATCCTACCCTCGAAAACTAGCCTTCACCTACCTGTCCGATCTCGCCACCGAATTCACAACCACCTACTCCTCCTCCCAATACCTCTCTCCAAATTGCCGTCCCTACGCCTTTGTTGAATTCGACACCTTCATGCAACGCACCAAGAAGACCTACCAAGACTCAAGAGCAAGTGCGAATCTGGATAAACTGAATGACGAGCTCAAAGATGTGACCAAGGTCATGACGAAGAATATCGAGGACTTGCTGTACAGAGGGGATAGCCTTGAAAAGATGGGAGATATGAGTTCGAGGCTGAGGGAGGATAGTAGGAAGTACAAGAGAGCAGCAGTGAGAATAAATTGGGAATTACTGTTGAAGCAGTATGGGCCCTTTGTGGGGGTAGGATTTTTGATGATTGTACTTATATGGTGGAGATTCTTCTCGTAGGCGTTTTACTCCTACAGATGGAAGACTCCATGATTAGGGTTGGATGCTATGAGAAAAGGTTTTTTATAAATGTATGTGGACCTCTCTTTTTCGCGTGCTTTGCGATCCGTCTTGCAATGTTGATTGTCTTCGACAGCTCAATTTCTCGCTACCGTTGGCATCAGCAGTGACAATATGTCTTGATGTAGCACGTGATGGGTCTCCGCTGGCAAATCTGTCTACACTTGGCGCAGAGCCATACATTTCTTTTCAGCGCTTTCCTGAAAAACGTGCTTCAGCCACAAGATCTCTCAGGATTATCCTTCTCCTCTTCCGTGGCCGGAGTCTGCAAATATTCTCTTGATCGTAAGAAGGCCGAATAATGTTCTCCATTACGAAAACTATGTTGTCGTGAAAGACAATGTTTGATTTATTCTTCGTTGACCGCAAGACTTCTGGCATTATTAACACGCCACGATCACTGCCCGTGATCTCCGATTTTCGTTGAACACAGTCAATTTCTCAGACATCCGCGGCTCCTTTCTCACAAGACATTGATCAGATATATTACGTGCAACACTGAGCGCGGATTCCATGTGTTACCTGAAACAAATACACAATATTCATTCGAACTCAACCTTTCCTACCAAAACAAACACATCGATACCCAAACCGCAAATTCTTACACGACCATGTCAGATTACCGCATCCAAAGCTGCTCCTGGACCGACATGGACGACCTCCAATCCCTCAGCGCCAACGCCCTCCGCAACTCCCCCCTCACAAACGCCCTCCTCACCAACCCCCCCGGCAGCAACCGCTCCAACACAGTCCACACCCGCCACACCCTCGCCCACTTCATCTACCTGCAAGCACTCCAAGCCCAATTCACCTCCGCCTCAACCTCAAAAGTGATCAAAGCCATCAACACGCGGACCCCAACACACGAGATGCAAGCCTGCGCCTGGCTACGATTCTACCGCCCCGATACTCCCGACCACATCGAAGAAGATGTCGCAAGAGCACCCGACTGCATCGACGGCGAGACGTGGAAATATATAGAGCGTATCCGACATTCGACTCGCAAAATCTTGATGAACGAAGCCCCGCATTATTGTAAACCCTCCCTCCTCCCACCACGCACACACAACCATCCCCTCCTCGCCCCCTTGGCCCCTACACGAAAAAATAGACAGTGCTAACAAACCGCAGTCCTCAAAACCCTCCACTTCGCACCGAACATCCACGGCTGGAACGCAGCGCGAGGGATCCTAGCCCGCATCAACCGCATGGATACCGAGCATTCGATCCTCATCTTTACGAAGACCGAGCATGAGAATCTCATTCGGGAACTCGGGTGGTGGGATGCGGGGAGTGTCGTTTTTGGAGCTATAGAGGAGATGGCGGGGGGAGGGGGGTATGGGATGAGGGCGTTTGTGAGGCTGGGGGTATAAGGGAAGGAGTTTGGATGGGGGCTTTCAAGGGGGAAGTGGTCGGTAGTAGGCATGCCTGAAAGAGCAGCATGGATGTTGACACCAAAAGTCCTGAGTAGGCGCTAACGGGAAGTACACCAATCTTTTTATGACTTTGGGAAGACAGTCACCCCGCAAACCGCACCCTAGTAGTACGTAGAATCTTATATAACTTGCACACGCTAAATCCAATTAAGAGGAGGAATTTATCTATTCAGTGCCAAGAAATCTCAAGAGTCCTGAATAGGCTAAGACTATCTGATTGGCTAATTTTAGAACGTGTACTTCATATCAAGTCTCTTCGCTCGTGTGTTATGGTCTATCGTATCAATATGTACCTTTCAAAGTATTTGGCGACTAATGGAACGACCAAGTCTAGCATTCATTAGATTGCCCTGGGAGAGGGCGCTCAGGGTGGGGGGCTGGGCGGCTGGCTGATCAAGGCTCATCGATTGGACCAAAACCGATTTGCGCAAAATTGATTTGCCCCATCCGACTAGTGTTGTATGCAGGTGCTACACCAATCTTAACGACTGATACTGATCTTACGCGGTAGTCCCGGGCGATATCATTCTAGACTGCTTCCCCGCTTATAACTGTTCGCCATCCCGACGGACCGATCCTCAATCAACCTTCGTGCAAAAACGTTTCCTTGATCATCCAATCTGTTATCCATGCCGGCTTCCATCTGAGGTAGCCCTAAGAGTCCATGCCACCTAAAGGAAAAAAGAGAGTACCTATCAAGAAGAGGACTACTTCGCCAAAAGGTACACCAAGGCTAGTAAGGGATAAGGCACGTAACGCATCTGAACCTCTCGGTAACAATTACTGACTGTTCTAATGGTAGCCAAACACACCATCATCGACACCTGTATTTCGCAATTCAGCTCGTCAACCCGGCAAGAGAGAGCCGGAAAAGCCTACGAGGAGGGTGGGGCGGCCTGTCAAGCAAGCCTCAAAACCTCAGCCAACCTCCATAGTAGGAGCGACAGCTAAAGCTAGGGACCGATATAATTTCAGGTCAAATCCTCAGGACGAAAGGGAATCTCGAAAGGAGAACTACAGCCAATCTCGAATTCAAAAAGGTGCTGCGCGTACCCTAGTACCCGAACCCGACCCTGAAGTAATTTATCCCCCTAGCTTTGGCCTTTACGATGTAAATAGTCGCTGACGAAGATGACTTCGTAGGAAGTACGGGTCTGGGTACAAGGTACAACAGGAGACGTCCCGTCCGAGGCGCCTCTCGTAAGTGAGATCTCGAGTTCGAGCTCAAACGGTCTGGTAGCACTCTATCGAGCATATGGTCGCGAACCACCTGAAGACGAAATGCCATCAAAGAAGCCTGAATCTGCTGCTCCTTCCGCTGCATCCAAAGGAAACAAAACGGTCAAGCCGGAGCATGCGGCATTCCTCGATGCCTTGGAGGAACGCAACATTGAATTAGCTAGTCAACCCGATCACAAACGGGATTCCATCAAGCGGCTCATCCTGAAACAGTCATTGCCTAACCCCTCCAAAGTTGAAGAAGCCAATTGGGAGGCGGACATGTTGAAATGTGACATCGCCTACGAGGCGATGTTCCATCGAACTATCATGATGGATCTTATCGACCGCCACAAGCTAGACAAAAAGCTAGATTACATATGCGAAATATCTTGGAACTGCGAACGAATGCCTCGAAATATGCCTGTGGATGCCCTCCCCACCTGCCAGCCTAGACCAGACCTTGCAGTCGCATTCAAGCGATCTTCCCTTATCAACACACCCAAATTCACAAAGCTGCAAACCCTGCGAACGCAAATGTGTCCAGAGGTGACGACCGACGAAAAGGGGGAGCGGCGCGCGTTTCACTTTTTCTCCCTGGAGGCCAAAAAGCCAGATGCCCATAAAGGGGAGTCATTAGCTAGTCTCCAGAATTTGAACACGGCGACTCAAGCGCTTCATAACATCTACGTTTTTATGAAGAGAGCTCAGATGGAGAAAGTCTTTTTCGAGAAAGTTCGGTTTTATTCTATAATTGCGACTAGTCAAGTCTTCGAAGTGCGGGTGCACAGGGCTGTAGAGCTGGACGCCGACGTTCACATCCAGCACGACTACCCGCTCGGATTTCGGCATGATGTGCTTTTAAAGATAAAAAGCGAGCACTATGAGAAAGCGAAAGTATTCCATATTGTGAGGAATATCTTGACTGGCTATGGTGTCAAGATTCTCCATCCGCTTCTGAAGCGCGCGGTGGAGAAGGTTCTACGTAAGCTTTCGCAAACAACCACGAGAACAAGTATTGGGAAGCGGCCAGCTGACGGATTGCTCGAATCATTTGGGAGTGCCCAGAGGCGCCGCTTGGATGAGTTAGATGTGGAAGACTAGGACTGGGTGGCAAGTATAAATGGGGTAACCTAATTTAAGGCTCCATAGGTAATTTCCTGCTCTTTTTCTGCCTTGGGCGTTCCGGACATGAAGACTTCATGTCTGGTTGGTTTCGTGTGCTCTCAGGCCATGAGGGTAAGGTCTCGCGTCTTAAGCTGGAGGTGAAGCGGCTTCGGACCGAGAGTAAGTGTATAGTAAGGGAGACGAAGCTAATAGAGAGGACACATAGGTTCAAGGACGCAGCGATGGCACATAACAATGAACGATCGATTATGAATTTTATGAACTCTTTTTCAGTACTAACGACAACTTTAATATCTAATACATCAGCTCGAAGGAATAATCAGCGAGACGTGTTCTAGGATAAGAAGAAGATGATGATAACTACTACAATGTAAGAAGTCGCTCGAGATTAAGAGTAGAAGAGTCGTAGTCAAGCCTATAATCAAATGCTAAAGGAGTAACGCGTGCTATCCTCCACAATCAGGTAAAAGGAAGCCAACGAGATCGTACCTACAGGGACAGATAGATATCTGAAAACATGAGTCTATATCCTTCAAACTATTGATTTGCTACTAGAGAGAAGCGCTGATCTTACCATACAAAATGTATAACAACGAGTCGCTAATGAAGTGTACCACTGTCAATTGGTATATAACAGTCATTAGACACTACTCCATACCATACTACCTAACGGGCACGTCCCACGCGTACCCCAAGGACGAAAGAAACACAGCCAAATCCGAAACAAAAGAAGTAGTAGAGAAGACTACCGCTACTGAAAACTTTGCAAAAGAACGACGAGCTGAAGTAGAAAAGAGTAAGATCCGCTATCATAGTACAAGGATTGATTAGCCTAGTTAGTCGAACGATAAGGGTAACTACGAGTACCTTCGCGTATTCATTGAAGGCGGTACTAATATTGATAGCTATCTATATGTATACACGGGTAGCGTGAGCTTGATTACGAAAAGTGGTTAGGAGTTTTGAGTCTGGAAGCCTTACCTAGGCCCCCTTGCCTCTCTTTACTATTCAAGGCCTAATCATTATTTCTTTTCTTGTTTTTTAGGATCTTGCTTTACTTAAAGATCTCGATTAGTTTTGTCGCCTAGATAAGTATAAGTATATTCTCTAACCCGTATACTCGATAACTCTTCCCGTTAGCTCTTGATCTACTTCTTTTTCTAATTCTAATTAATAGTTATAACCGTCCTTTAAAGCTATAACAAGAGAGGACTACGGTTAGCTGTCATCTCCAGAACCACGCCTGCCAGACTCTCTCGTAGAAATGTTCTAACCGGTTCGCTGGCGTAGGCTTTCGGATCAAGGAACGTGTGCAATATGGTCATGACATTCGATAGCCAAAATATTTCATCATGTAGGCGATGACATTCTTCTCCGTGGAGCTACAAAGCGGCTTTTGTAGTTTTCTAGACCTTTATGCTTCCACAAGTAATCAATGACAGAGCTGGACTTGATTCGCAAGAGTGATTTCGTCCGCGGTCGGAGGGTATGCCGCTAGTGCAAGCCCGTCACTGAGCTTATCCTAGCTGCTGCGTGGCACGATCAGATATGCGGAATATTCTGCACCCACGGCACAGCAGCGTATACCCCTAATGGTGCGCGTCTCAGGCTCAGAAAAGCCTCGACGACGAGGAATGCCCGGCAAAGCGTGTAAAAGGCCAATATATAGTAAATGGGAAACATAGGGAAGGTATCAAGGAACATCCAAAAGATCTCCATGAGTGCTATGAGCGGAATGACTGCCATGATGCCGATGCCGGACATTCTCCACATGATGCACTCTTGAGTCGACGGGAACGCATAATTCCAGGCTGAAAGATGCACGCCGCCATAGATCAGTGGTAATATGACGCCGCTGAGAAGTAAAGGACCATCTCTAGTAAAGGCAAGTACCATTGCTAGGGGATATCCCCAAATAGACCTTCCGGGTAATTTCCACTGCGATTTGGATGACAAGTTTGGGGAATCCAGACTCAATCCCTTGTACTCTGTGATATGAGTGCTAATCTCCTCGTGGTGCAGATTCGTAGTAGCTTGTAGCATTTCAAGCTTTCTCAGGGCCTCGGCACCGAGGTCCCACCGTCTTATGTCCTTAGAGCTTAGCGCAATCTCGAGACCTTCTCCAGTGTTCATCCTTGTGGGGCCGAGACCACATGGTAGTGACTGCCCTGTCTTCAGAGAAAGGATGGCATTTGGTTGATCATTGATCGGCAACGCAAGCAATCCTCTTTCGAGCGTGTAGTGGTGGATGATTCTCGGCGACGCCGAAGGGGATGCCCTATCTCCAAATTTGTGGCCTTCGTTGTGATGTTTGTTGTGAGCCTCTCCCACGTTAGTTCCGGCACTTGCACCGGCCAAGTCTTTCATGGCCTTCAACTCGTTAGTCGCATCGTCTTCCGTGGGATACATGCACAAACAGCGAGCTTCAGTCGTGTCTGATATGTGGATGTTGCCTGACGGTTGGATTTGAACTGATCCAATCAGCATTAATGCAAGGATGTTTTCGAAAGCCGCAGCATCGATTGATATAGGCTCTAGAATATCCAAAGGTTTCTATTTTGCGAAGATTCAACCGGTTGAATGCCATACTCAAGGAACGCGATCAGGGAACTCACTTTCCACCAAAAGATATAGATACCGAGTGCGCACACAACGTGCACCATCGTGTGGATTTCAAGAAGAGTCAAAGGATAGCCGGCCGCTTTACGGGTGATGCACTGTACGAGCATCCAGGTGACTTGAATACACACAAGTGATTTGGCTAGGATGTTTGCTTTGCTGCGGTCTTCGATTTGATGCTTGGGCATCTCCAAGAAATGGCCGAGTTTGGCAAGCAATTCAACCCCTTTAACGTTGACCGTGGCGTGAGATATGGTGTCATGTATACCACTGACATCAGCCACGAATCCTCCCATGGCAACCCAGTATCCGTAGGAGAGATCGAACCTTTCTTCGTTCGGACTATCACTCTCGTGACGAGTCGCGTCTCGTATGCCATTCAGCGCCTTGCACAAGCGACGCGCATCTCGGAATTGGCTCAGTGCTGTGTGAAGAACCAATTCGGGTCCCAGCAGGGCAACGAGCACCCACTTGATTTTGGTCCCGAGTCGCCTCCACTGTGATCGGTGTGATGGTGGAATGTTCAAATGCAGGGCTGTATAGACGCAGGCCGTAAGGGTGACAAGGCACGTCCATAAGATGTCCGCTGTGCCTCGAACATTAGGGCTGTTGACCCAGGCTGGCGCAATGTCGCGGTTGAGGGTTGTGGTGTTTCCAGCAGCGTCTCCTAAGAGTGTATCTACTGTTGCTGTTACTGCTGGCTTTGTTTCGAGAAGCAGGCTGAACAACAGGACGGCAGAGGCCATTCTAGTATTGTTCCAGCGCAGCAAGGAGACTTTGTGCACGTGAAGTCCAGCAACTTCGGGCCACCAAGAGTGGAAGGGCCGGACTCATTACAACTATCTTGACATTGCCTTAGTTATATAACCACGGAATTCAGCTGACGAGGGACCAAAAAAAGACCAAGGCGGTGCAGCCTAATGATACATAGTAGGGCAGTGCAGCGTACAAGAGCTGAAAGAATTATGGAGTTCACATCCAGCCCTACTACAGCAGTTTGCGAAGGCATTGGCTAGACGCTAGTAAGCCGTACGTCGCAGAAGATCCCCTACTAAAAATAGGTAGTAAGGCCTTAATAATATAGAATTATCTTTATAGTCTATATACCTCTTAATAGATCTTATAAATTATTTTATATATCTTATATTTAATATTTTAGATCCTTAGGCCCTATTTATTATTATATTACTATTATTATACTATTATACTCCTACTATTACTATAATCTAGCCTATTATATTAACTATTAGGAAGTATATTAGATATAAATTTAAATTTAATTATAATAATAATTAAATTATTATTATATATAATATTAACCTTAAGACGCTTAGGCGTATAAAGTAGAATTAGAAGGAGTAAAATATAATTTATATATCCTTTATAATACCTTAATTAGGATAGAATTATCTTATTAATAATTTATTATAAGAGGAGTTTTTTATCTATTTAAACTAGCGCCTAATAACTTATTTAAATAAAATAGCCTAATCCCTTTATAATAAATTTAAATTATTATTAATAAATTAATAAATTAATAATATTTATAATAATTAAGCTAATATAAGAAGAATATAAGGAAGATAACTTAATAATATAATTGAGACCTTAAAAAAAATTTAAAAATTTAATTAATTAGTAAGTTAATTAGCTTATCTTCCTTAATAAGAGTATTATATATAAGTATATTAATAAGAGGTTTTATTAGTTACCTCTTTATTTATATATTAATAATAAGATCTTAGGTAATAGATATTATAAATAGATATCCCTTGATAAGATATTATATTAAATATAAAGCCTAAAATAATTAAAGAGGTAAAGTATCTTACTTATATTTATAATTAATAGCTACTTCTTATATCTTATATATTAAGGCTTTATTAAGGCTAATATATTTTATAACTTTATATATACTTAAGTCCTCCCTTATTATAATTAAGTTATTAATAATAACTTATAATTAATAATTATAAATAATAATATAAATATATATTAAAATCAAGAGTTAATTAATATAATAAATAAGGTTAATATTAAATTAACTTATTTACCTTTATACTTATTAAATTTAAACCTAATTAAGATATTATTTATTATCTTAAAGGGATAGATTAAGAAGTATTAAAAATTTATATAAAGAGGATAGATAGTTTAATAGCTTTTTAAAGCTTATAATTAAGGCCTAATTAGGATAAATAAATCCTAATAATCTCTTTTAAAAATTAAGTATTATATATAAGAGATAATATATAAAAAGTAGAGATTATAAGCTAATTTAATATTATATTTTCTATAAATATTATATAAAAGCTTATTATTATTATATTAATTTAATATTTAAATAATATAATTTATTAGATTTAGGAGATAATATCTATTAATTCTTATAAATATTATTATTATTATTAAAGCCTTTATCCTTTATATTATCCTTCTATTTAATAGAAGCTAAGATTAGATTATTCTTATATATTAATTTAATTAATATAAAGCTTCTATTAAGTAGAGTATTAAAAAATTAAATTAAAAGTTTAAAGTAATAAAATAAGGATTATTTAAAAAGCCTTAAGGTATATTTTTTATATAATATATTAATATCTCTTTTATAATCCTATTAACTTATACCTTTAATTAAATATATATTAGTATTATATTTAATATTAAGAGCTACTTATAAGTCTTTATTAGACTTCTACTCTTATATTAAGTTAATAATAAGATCCTTATTTATAAACTTATTATAAACTTATTATAATATATTATCTTATTTATAAGCCTCCTTTTCTTTATTTACCTAATAAAATTAATAAGATTATCTTTAATAAGGTTATTTTAAAGGTCTATTTATAATCTTAATATAATAGAAGGCCTAGGTATTATAAATTATCTAAGTATTTAAGAAGCTCTTATTAAGGTAATTATAAAGTAAGATTAAAGATTATATAATTTTTAAACTTACTCCTTAAGCTCCTTTTATAACTTAAAAGTCTATATATTTTATAATATAAGGGGGAGAATAAAGGGGAGTATAAGAGGAAATTAAATTAATAAGATAAAAGGTCTATTATAAAGAAGATATAATATAAGAGTAGCTTATTAGAATATTCCTTTAAAAATATTATATTAATTATATAAAGGAGTTACTTAAAGATAACCTTTAAATAAGAAAGGTATTTTAATTTATTATTCTTTTTATTTTTTTTATTTTTTTAATTTTAACTACTTTTTTATATATATCCTTATATTATTTTATAAAATAATATTAGCCTAGACTATAACCTATTTAATTATATATTCTTTATATAACTTCTTAGTTAGGCTTTTATTCTTAATCTTACGCTCTTATATAAGAACTTTTATAAGATTATTTAGAATAGGAGTAATAATATAATTATTAAGATAAATAAGCTATTATTATAATCCTAAGGTTATAATAATAGATTTATTTATAATTCAAATATATTACTAATATATAATTTTAATTTTAAGGCTATTAAAACTTTTATTAAAAAAGTACTAAATTTCTTATTTTGTATTATCTTATTATTATTTATTTATAATATTAATAGCCTATTAATATACTTTAACTAACTTATTATAGATATTAATAATCTTAATTAAGGCTAAATAAGCTTTAATAATATAATTAAATAAAAGTATTTATATAAGTTATTCTTATTTAAACTTTTATATAAAGAGAGGTAGACTTATATTAAAATCTTATAAATATAATTACTTCCTAATTTTATTATTTAAAATATCCTTTTTAAGTTTTAATTATAGGTAAATAATAAACTTTATAAGCTTAATATTATTTATAATAATAATTTAAGAGGAAGATATTAAATTATTTATAAAATAATAATAGCTTATAAGGGAGTAATTATCCTAATCTTTTTTATAATGATAAAAGCCTTAATAATAATAATATAATTTAAGATCTTAATTAAATCTTAATTAATATTAAAGTTTTTATTCTTATTTAATATATTATTAATTATAAATTTAATAGGATTATTCTAAGTTTTAATTTATAACCTATTTAATTTATATACTTGTTATCCTTATACTTATAAAAAGATTACTTATCTTAATCTTTAAATTATAATAATAAGTAGCCTATTTAGATTAATAAAAGTTAATAAGATACTCTTATATAAATCTTACCTCCTTCCTATTCTCCTCTTCTAATTAATAATAAAGTTAATTAGATTAGCTAGAAAATATAAAAGATCTAGAAGATATAAATAATATTTATTAAAGAGTAATTATAATATATTATTATAAATATATTATTTATTTGAAGCTTAGCTAGAAGCTTCCTTAACTTAAAAGAGGAGGAGGAAGAAGAGGAGGTATACTTAATTATAATATATTAAGAGGTAATATATATTAAGAACTAGACTAAGGATTTAATATTTATAAAATAAGTTAAGGCCTTATATATAATCTTAATAATAATATCTTTATAATAGAGGTAACTATTTTAGTTAATAGTATTCTAAATATATTATTAAGTCTTATATTACTATTCTTAGACTTAATAATAGTACTCTTAAGCTTATTATTAAAAATACGCTTATAAGTACCTCTTCCTAGAATTAGAGCCTAAAGCTCCTTTATAAATTATAAATTAAGCTTATAATAAGATATTTAGATAAACTTTAATAACTACTTACTATTATATTTACTAGCTATTATAAGGGTAATAGAGGTAATAGTAAAAGGATCTTTATAATTATAAGATAAAGGATAATAAAAGATTATATATTAATAATTTTAATCTTATAATAAGCTATATAAACTAGGTCTCTATACTATTATAAGATTATTATATAAATAGTATATTAAGGCGTATTATAAAAGTCTTACTACTAAGTAGGAATAATAATAATAATGATATAATAGTAATAATAGTAATAATAAAATAATATATTAAGTCTAAAATATTAAATATAAGATATATAAAATAATTTATAAGGTCTATTAAAAGGTATATCAATTATAAAGATAATTATATATTATTAAGGCCTTATTAACTATTTTTAGTAGGGGATCTTCTATGACTTACAGCCTACTAATATCTAGCTAATACCTTTGTAAACTGCTATAGACTAACTAATTACTATATGTAAATTCGATACGATTAGATTATAGTAAAATTTTAGTTTAACGTACTTATTAAATCAGTTATATCTTCTACGTATATAGACGGATTTCTATAATTTTTTAGGTATTAGAGACTATAGATAAATGCGTATCTTTAAGCCTACTTAGATATTTATTATAAGTCGTTATTCCTAGTAGGATACGTTAGGAAGGTATAGGTATAGGTATAGTAGGTAAAGTAGTACTAAGATATTATAGATTTTATATATAATGTTATAGCTAGCTCGTAGTATACTCTTAGTATACGTCTTACTTATATGGTAAGACTATGCGGGGAAATAATATATAGGGCTTACGTGTCTTCTACTTAGGATTTTATAGAGACCCCCTGTAGGAGACCTCCTAAATTCTTTAAGAATTAATCTTATAATAAATAAGATTAATATTATATTATTATATACCTCTTATAATTAATAATTATAATAATTCTAATTCTTCTACCTATTAAAGGATAGTAATCTATTATTAATTATAATTAGTATAACTTACTCTAGTAAGGTTATAAGTAGTACGCTATACTTATATAATTAAGGCGAAAGCGGGTTATTAAATACTATTAATAATAATCTTATTCCCCTAGATAAATAAGGTGAAATTATTAACCTTAAGGAAGTTATTAAATATAATAATATCAAAAGTAATCCTAGTAATAATATAAGGAATAACAAGGAAAGTACTCCCCCTCTAATTAAATTTCTTATATAGGTAATATATAAATAGGAGGAACTATTATAAGTTTAATAGTTATAAGATATTAAAATAGATATTATTATCCTTAAGGTAGGTAAATAGATTTTAATATAAGGAGGTAGTACTAGTTAGAAGTATATATATAAAGAACTTAAGGATTATATTATTCCTATTTAAAGTATATTAAAATTAACTCTAATTCCTAATTATTATAAAAAAAGTATTTATAAATATTAAGATTAAATATAATATTATAATATATCCTTTTTATAAATCCTATTTAACTTCCTTATAAATATATTATATATTCTATTTATAATATTAGCGCTTAAAAATAATTTAAAATAAATTTAAGCTACTTATTTATATTCTTATTTATTAGAAATATTAATATAAAAGAACTTTATAAATTTCCTATTAAATTATATTAAAGATCCTTTAAATTAAGAATTAAGTATATATTAAAGGCCTTTATAATTAATTTATAAATTTAGAATATATTTAATATCCTTAAAGGCCTAACTTCTTAAAAAGGTTAAAAGCGAGTATATAATAAATTTATATATTAAATTTATTAAAGAGCTTTAAATTACCCTTATAAATTATAGATTCCTTCTTAATATAAGAGATAAACTCCTATCATTAATAGTATATCTTAAGGTTAATATTAATAAAATAAAGACCCTTAATAAGAAGGTTGAATAAAATATATTATAAGAGCTATTAAATTATAATAGGGGTAAGAAGCCACGGGTAAATAAAGATAATATTATAAAGGGATATAAATTAAGTAGATATAGATTAAATAGGCGTAATATAAGGTAAGGATAAAATAAGCCTAAGCTATATAACCTATTTAATATTACTTATTAGAATTATAATAAGAAGGATTATTATATAACTAATTACCTTAAACTATTTAAGTAAGGTAGATCTTAATTTAATTTAAAGCGTCTTAACCTTAAGACTATAAATAGCTAAAGTTAATATATAAGTAAGGAATAGAGAAAAGGCTAAACCTTATTAAGGACTCTAACTGAATAGGGGAGAGGTAGAAAGGAGTAGAAGTTAAACCTCTAATACTTTATTATTATAAGGTAAAAATAATATTAAAGTATAATCCTCTTTAATATAAGGGACATCTAGATTATAATTCTTAATTAAATATTATTTTATAAACTTATACTATTAAAGCGAGCTTAAAATATATTAAAGATATAAAGTTATTATATCTAGGTTTTATAAATAGTAAGTAAGTTTTCTATTATAAAGTATATAATATAACTTACTAGATTATAAATAGTTATGATTTATCCTATTAATATACTTATACCTTTTATACTATTAATAAGGTAGGTCTACTATTAATTATTAGTAGGCTTATATAATATATAATAGATATTAAAATTAATAAGGATATAAAAAAGTAGGAATTTAGAATTAATAAATTATTATTTTAGATTAATAAACCTTAATAGTTTATAAAATTCCTAAGGAAATAGTCTATTATATATATACTTCTTATTTGTAATATTATAGATCTAGAACCTATTTAAACTAATTTAAAAGTAATAATATAATAGATTAAAGTATAAAAAGTATAATTAAATTATAAATATTATCCTCTAAGTTTAATAAATTCTTAGATATATTTTTAATAAATAAAGTAGGATATTTACTATCTTATTAAGGAAGTAATTATATTATTAAAATAATTAATAATCCTCCTTATAAACTATTATATAAACTATTAAATATAGAGTTAGTAAAGTTAAGATACTATCTAGATAAAGCCTTAATAAAGGGATAGATTAGGTATTGAAAGAGTCTTATAAGATTACCTATCCTTTTTATTCTAAAGAAGGATAGAGGCTTACGCCTATATATTAACTATCATAAACTAAATAAGGTAACTATTAAAAATTAATACTTATTACCCTTAATTAATAAGACCTTAAACCGCTTAAATAGGGCTAAAAAATTTATAAAACTTAATCTTAAAGATATATATTATTATATTAAGATCTAGAAAGAAGATAAATAGAAGATTATATTTTATATATATTATAATTATTTTAAATATTTAGTAATACTATTTAATCTTATAAATATATTAATAACCTTTTAAGCTTATATTAATAAGTCCTTAATAGGATTATTAAATAAATTTGATATTATATACCTTAATAATATCCTTATTTACTTAGAATTATATATAAAGTATAAGGACTATATATATTAAGTACTTAAATAACTTTAATAATATAAATTATTTATAAATTTAAAGAAATACTAGTTTTTTATAATTAAGGTTAAATTTCTAGGTTTTATTATATTAATTAAAGGTATAATAATAGATTAATATAAGGTAATATAATTTAATTATAATTAAAGCCTAGAAGTTTCTATAAAATTTAAATCTTTCTTAGATTTATAAATTTCTATTATTAATTTATTTATTAATATTCTTAAATTATATTACTACTAATAGGTCTATTAAAAGATAGTATAAAAGGTATTAAGATTAATCTCTTTATTTAACCTAATAGTATAAAGTATATATTTAATAAGCTTTATTAAACTTTTCTTAATATATTAATATTAAGATACTTTAATCTTATATTACTTATATAAGTCAAGATTAATAATTTTAATTTTAATTTTAATTTTAATTTTAAACTTACTAGTATTCTTTTATAACTCTAATAACTAGGATAATAGTATCTAGTAACCTTTTAAAGTAAGAAGATAATACTTATTAAAGAATATTATAAAACTTATAATAAAGAGTTACTTATAACAATTATAATATTTAAGTAGTAAAGGTACTACCTAGAAGGTAGTTTTTATCCTATTAAAGTACTTATAAATTATAATAACTTAAAGGATTTTATAAATATAAAGGCCTTAAATAGCTAATAGGTATATTAGGTAATAAGACTCTTAACCTATAATTTTATTATAAAATATAAGCTAGGTAAGATAAACCTAGCTAATATACTATTAAGGCGCCTAGATTATAAGAGTAAGAATAAGGTAATAAATAAGCTTATCCTTATATTATAATAAAAGCTAATAATTATTATAAGGCTTTCTAATCCTATTTTTAATATTATAATAGAAGCTTATATACCTATTATACTAGGATAGGATTTATAACCCTCTAGTAGTAAAGGTAAAGTTACTATAATATATAATATATATATAGGATAACTATAGACTCTAGCTCTAGCTATTAGATTAGTAGTATTAAGAATTATTAATATAATTATTAGAAAAATAGTATTAGATAAAGTATATCTATTAAGATATAAAGACCCTTAACCTAAAATTATAAAGAGTATAAGTAAGATACTACCTTAATATATTTGTAATATAATTAAGATATAACTTAATCCTATTATTAGAACTATTAATTATAAATAACTTATTCTATATTTTTTAACTAGTATAATAGTAGAAAATAAAATAAAATAGTATATAATATAAATTTAAAATCTATAATTAAATTAAATTAATTAAAGTACTTTAATAAGAAGGTATTTTTATAAGTTAATAATATATAAGTAAAATAATAGAATCTTATATTATAAAAGCTAAAGTATAAACTTTTAATAATTAAGGTCTTCTTAAGTATAATAAGAAGTTATATATTCTTAAAGACTTATTAGTCCGCGAAGAGCTATTAAAGCGCTATTATAATAATCCTTTAATAGGCTATTTTAAGCTTAATAAGACGCTTAGTCTCCTTAGCTAAAAATATATTTAATTAGGTATAAAGGCTAATATTAATAAATATATTAATTCTTATAATATTTATTAAAGAGTTAAGGTAAAATAATATTATTTATATAATAATTTAATTATACTTTTAAAGCTTATAAGATTATAGAAGTTAATTATAATAGATTTTATTATAAACCTACCTCTATATAAATAGTAAGATTATATTTATAATATAATTCTTATAATAGTTAATAGGTATATAAAAATACTTTATTATTTATTTATAAGAAATAACTTTAAGGTAATTAACCTTATAAATATCTTATTTAAAGAAGTCTTTTTAAAATATAATACCCCTAATAATATTATATTAAATTAAGATAGCCTTTTTATAAATATATATTAGTTAAAGTTATATTATTAAATTATAAGCTAAGTATAACCTTCTACCTATAAATTAATAAATAGATAGAATATTAGAATTAAATATTAAAATATTATTTAAGAACTTATTATAATAATAGGTAAAATAATTAAATAGGATTATTACTACTAGCTAAGTTTACCTATTATAATATAAAGAATATAATAATAAGTTATAATTTATTTAAGCTATATTATAACTACTAGCCTAAGATTTATCTATATTCTAAGGATAGAATATATTAGGAGGAGGTACTAAATATAAAAAAATATATCTAGAAACTTTATAAACTATATAAAGACCTTTTAAGTTAATAGTAAAATATATAAAAAATATAAGTAAAGTTTTATAATAAGAAGTATAAGCTAATATCTTTTAATTAAGGAGATCTTATTATATTAATATAAAGAACTTAAAGTAAAGATAACCTAATAAAAAGTTATTTTATAAGTTTATTAGACCTTTTTATATCCTTAAACCTATTAATAAATAGGTATATTACTTATTATTATTAATAAAGTATTTAATATATCCTATCTTTTATATCTTACTCTTAGAATCTTATACTTATAAAAAAGGTAATACCTTTATACCTAAATTACTACCTCTAGAGCTTATTAATAATAAGGAATAATAGGAGTTAAAAGAAATCTTAGATAAAAAGATAAAAAAGGGGGAACTTTAATACTTTATTAAATAGAAAGGATATCCTTCTACTTATAATTAATAAATTTTAGAAGAATATTTAGAGGATATATTAAAGATATAAGAGAACTTTAATAAGAAAAGGAAGCGCTATTATTATAAATAGAAGTTATAATATTATTATATAAGAAGTATAAGATAATAGGTAATAATATTTATTTAATTATTTAAAGATTAGTATAAAGGGTATTAATCCCTCTTATTTTACTTATTAGGAGTAGGTAAAACGCCCTAAGGGCGCTAATAAAAAGAAGATAATATAAGAAGAGAAAAAGATAGCTATTAAAGAAAAGTATATAAAAGGAATTAAACGCTAAGCTATTAATACTTACTTAGTTACCTATATAAATATAAGTAATATAATTATAGTATATAAGGAGTTTATTTATTATTATTAATAGCCTTATCTTTAGGCTCTAAACTTAAAGGATTAAGGCTAGCCTAAAAAATAATTTATTAATAGTAGTTATAACCCTTAATAAATATAATATAAATATAAAGGGATTTACCTTAATACACTTAAGATTATAGATATCTTAAAGGGATTTACTAATCTATTCTATTAAATAGAGTATTATAATTTATACCTTAAGTAAATTAATAGGCTTCCTAATATTACTTAAGCGCCTTATAACTTAAGTATAAGAGGTAAGCTTAGTCTTTATAATTATAATAATATTTATAAGTATAACGCCTATTATTATAAGTTCTCCTTCCTCCTCTAAATCCTATATATCTTTAATATTAATAATAGATTAATAAAGGTTAATAACATTATTATAAATAGGGATAGTAATAATAGGAATCTAAATTAAATAATTGATTTATATTATATTAATAAAGATAATTCTAACTATTAATAAAAAGCTACTAGCTTATATAGATATTAAATAGTAAAATAATAATTATAATATTTTGATATTACTTTCTTACCTCTAGGGGCTAGCGTAAAGGTAGTATTACTTATATATTAATTACATATTATACGCGGTATAGATATAGCGACTTATATTTAAGTACTACTTTAAGTTTATCTACGTAGTAGACGCACCGCTTATAGATATTTATAGATAAATAAGGAATACTATAAGAGCGGGTAGCTATAAAAGAAGGGGTAAGCTTAATATATTAGACTTATATTAATTATATATAATATAAATAAGTAAATACCTACTTTAATAAGAGTAGCCTAATTATTAGGTATAATTAGAAGGCTAGAACTAAAAAGACTAGTAAAGAGTAAAGGAGAAGTAGGAGTAATCCTATTATTATAAGTAGGATTTATAAGGGGCGCGTTAGATAGCTAGCTAATATTATCTATTATTAATTAAGTATTTAATTTAGGCTCTATTTTATAAGAGCTAATATAATACGAGTTTTTTAATTAAGATTTAGTTATATTATATTATATATACTTATATAAATAGCTAAAAAACTTGTAATATAAGTAATACCTAAGATATTAGAAATTTTTTAAGAATTATATTATATAGTTAGTATACTTTACGTAATATATATATACTTATAATATATAAGAGAAGAGAGTATAGAGTACCTAAAGGAAAGTTAATATAATTAATTATAAAAGGAAAGAAATTTTTAAGTATTATAATAATTGAAATATTAAGTATTAAGATTATATTTATATAAATATTATTATAATAAGTATAACCTTAATAATAGTAATATATATATCTTAGAAATTAATAATTAGATATTCCTTATAATCTTATATATTAATAATTATATTATACCTTAGGAAGCTTAAGGATAAGTCTCCTTAAGAGAGAAGGTAATTATTATAGCTAGCTTATAGTATACTCTTAGTAGATATCTTACTTACACGGTAAGGCTATATAAGGAAATAATATATAAGGCTTATATATCTTCTACTCAGGATTTTATAAAGACCCCTTATAGGAGACCTCCTAGATTCTTTAAGAAGTAGTCTTATAATAAATAAGATTAATATTATATTACTATATACCTCTTATAATCAGTGATTATAATATATAAATTAATAAAATCATCTATATCTTCTACGTATATAGGCGGATTTCTATAATTTTTAATATAATAAATACTATAAATGAATACGTATCTCTTAGTCTATTAGATATTTATTATAAGTTATAGTTACTATATAGTAGGATAGGTTAGTATAAATAATAGTAAAGTAGTACTAAGATATATAGATTTCGTTAGTAAACTAATAAAATTAGTTATATCTTCTACGTACGTAGATGGATTTCTATAATTTTTAAAGTAGTAGATATTATAGATAAATATATATCTTTTAGCCTACTTAAATATTTATTATAAGTATTAACTATTAAGTAGTATAGTTATATAGCCCTAATATAATCAGCGATTATTTATTAATTTAGCGGGATCAAGGTCAGGGTATTATAGTACGCTAATCGCATTGAATTTATACATGATAAAACCGGAGTATTACCTGTCTTAATTCTGGTACGCTAGGACTATAACATTTATATTACCTTAGCAGTGTATAGTAAAGAGAATATAGAGTAGGAAATATAGAGTAGGAAATATAGAGTAGGAAATATAGAGTAGGAAATATAGAGTAGGAAATATAGAGTAGGAAATATAGAGTAGGAAATATAGAGAGTAGTTACTATAACTTAGTCACCTATAATTATGTGTATAAAGACCGATCGAATGCATTAGTATAGATACTCTATCAATTCGCAGACTATCCAGGGATGTTGAACCCATCTTCCATCCATATGGTATCATATCTCCATCTACGCCTGAACGCCAATCGCAAGCACACATACATTCAATCATCCGCTCCTTAGGCCCTTAAGAGCTCGCAGGCTATGCCATCTGTCCTTCGTCTCCGTGTTCAAACAGCCTCAGCGTGCTCCTTAGCTTCGCACTCATCTCTTCCCACTCGCCGTCTGCCGTGCTCAGGATCGTGACAGCGCCGCCAGCGCCTATAGTCCACGTGTCCCCTTTCTCAATCTCCTCACTGCATGTATCGTCATTCCCCTCCGCGCGAGGAGAATCGTCATCCCACCTAAACGCACTCCGGATCACGACGTTGAAATCTCCCCCGCCGCCAACGTCCATGTACCCCACAACACCGGAGTACACACCTCGCTCGCGCTTTTCGATCTCGCCGAGGATCTGGCACGAGCGGAGTTTTGGCGCGCCGGTCATGCTGCCGGGAGGAAGGGAAGACGCCAGCACGTCGATGCCGGTCTTGGTAGTATCTTTTTGTGCAGGGTAATGGCTCTTTATGAGGTTTGGCTTGGGGAATGTGAGCGAGTCTTTGGATACCGTGATCGTCTTGCCGCTAGTGGTTAATTCGACACGTACTTCCGAGTACGTGTGATCTAGGGCCGTTCCCATTAGGCTTTTGTATGGCCCTTCGCTTATAGTGACTAGAGCACGATCTCGTCCAACACGCGTCGCGGGAGCAGCGTCGAATTCGGGTTTACTTTCCTTGATCAGCAAATCCCCTTCAATCACGCTAACGAGTTGAAATAACGTGGCGTATTCCTCCACCACCATCAGCTTTGGTACGCTGACACGGCCAGAGCCAACGACGCCATGGAGGTCGTGACGAATCAAATCTACAATCATGAGGTTTTCGGCACGTTCCTTTGGTGTTGAGAGCAAGGCTGTTGCCTCGGCGAGGTTCAGGGGCGGAAGGTTGGGGTTTGGTTGGCGCTTCACTGTTCCTTTGATGGGTCGGAATTGGCAAGTCGAGATCTTTGGGCCGCTTACAGAGCCGTCGTTACTTTCATCATTTTTGGCGTGAGACATCGGCCGCGACCAGCGGAGAAAACGCTCCGGTGAGCTGCACAGCAACGTCAACCTGCCGAGACGCATGTATGCAGAGAATGGCGAAGGATTCAAGTTTCGGAGACGCTGGTAAAGCGGCCATGACGATAGTCGAGTCGAGGTTTTGATAGTCGCTTGGGTAGTGAGGCAGAGCTCGTAGGAGTCACCGGCTCTAATGGAGGATTGGCAGGTGCGGACTTGCGACTTGTAGATTTCCTTGTCGGGCATGGTAATCTGTGCTTCGAATCGTGGTAAAGTCGTTTGATTTGAGCCCTGCGGAATTGATCTACTGCCTTGTAGTCTTGTTGCGGTGCCAGTCACCCATTCGATGTCATCTGCTTTGATGCTCTGAACATGGAGCGTTTGCTGGAAGTGGTCAATCACAATGCTCCGCTCGACGAACGCAAAGCTTAGATCAGGTTGCTCCAGGGACGAATTAGTGATAGGACTTGTTGATGCCTTTCTGATGCCAACGGTCTCAAGGCATGCTTCGTAGCTGATATATCCCATCAGGCCGCCAGAGAATGGCACTTTCACATGGTCAGTCTCCGCCTGTCGAACTCTCATAAAGCTCGCGAGATATGAGAATATGCTACCCCCAAACCCAAAGTCTTCAAGATTGAGGTGCTTCCCCGAACGAGTCAGATGGACTGTAGGTAGCCCTACCTTGTACTCAATTCTGATAGTATCTGGTGTGGTGACGCCGATGATGCTGTACTGTCCCACTTCGTGCATTTGGTGCATCTCAGAGTCCAGGACGATGGCATTGCCCTTGGTGAGATCAAGGGTCTCGCAAATGGAAGGTATGGACAGTGATCCTAGATCTATCACTCGAGTGTGAACTTGAAGCTTTGGGCGACCGTGGCCGAATGAAGGGGTTTCAGTATGAACAGGTGGAGTATGTGGAAAGTCGCCTGATCGATTTGATGCGTTCGGCAATTTGCTAAGTAGCTTCTGGAAATACGAAGGTTCGGGATCTTTGACACGATATCGATATCTTGCATTCCAACGCCTCGCATCGTCCCACCATGAGGAGATAATCGCACGGGCATTTGCGCTCGAGCAGATGGATTCCGGATGAAACTGTAGGCCCACGAAAGGCTTTGAAATGTGTTCCACAGCCATCAGAATTGGCGGCGACGAGTACATATTACCAGAATCGGCCAATAAGGCTGAGGACTCCTCTAGCGGTTTGCCTGCAGCACATACTCCGCAGCCGTCAGCACCACACCCCTGGCCTTCTGCTCCTAGACAGCACGTCTCTCTACCAAGCAACGTGCCTGGATTCAGCTGGTCGCTTTCATAATCGTAAGCCAAGGGTCTGAGGTCTGGGCATTCTGACGACGATTTCCATATATCATGATCAGCCGTAAGCGGATTCGAGTGGTGTAGAGATGCGTGTAGTGAATGGTATACGATAGTCTCAACAAAGCCATGATTGCGAAAGATCGATTGACACTTCGATCTAACCTTACGAACAATGCCATGTCTAGGTTCTGGCAGACGCTCGATAGACCCTCCGAAATTCAACACCAAGCTTTGGAATCCCAGACATATCCCCAGAACAGGCAACAACGTGGTGGATTCGTTCAGCTTCCACACTTCTTGGATCAGACCAACATCTTTTGGATTCCTTGGGTCGCCTGGACCGGGACCGGCAACGACGGCGGCGAAGGGTTTCAGGAAGGTTGGTAAATCCACAATCTCATCGTCGATGTGGATGACTGTGACCTCGACGCCAAGTTGGGTTTCGAGCAGGGACACGACGTTATTTGTGAAAGAGTCGTGGGCGTCAATGAATAAGACACGAGGGGCTGATATCCGCTGAGAAGAGGTGGCGTGTGGCATTGCCACTTGAAATCCCAGGGTTCCCTCAGAGGAAGTGGAATTGAGATGAAGTTGAAATTGAAGGGAGAAGGGTGTATTCCGATTCTTTTTGTGAACCTAATGGATGGTGTCGATGCAAATGTTGTTACAATGGAGAGTGTGAACCCCACTTCAACAAAGAGAACTGAGGAAGGTAGGGGATAGCTAAAGACGATATAGCTGCGAAGGGAGAGATATCAAATTAACGGTGATGAGTATGTTAAAGTATTGATAATCCACCCCAATTAGATTAGCGCGTGGAGATATGCGCCAACACTAGCATGTGCGTCTCGGGCTGGACCCTAGTGATTGATCCGATAGCATGGTGGCCGTAAGATATTAAGATAGAATCACCCTATCTTAGTACGGCTCTTTCTATATTGCTTGATGACGAGTACATATCGTAAACAGCACCCCAAGCTGACAGCTTCACAAGACTCCAGGGAGGCTTGAAGTTGGCCTCTACGTGGGCTTCAAAATTGTTCACCAAAGACAAAGATAGATCTCTTAACTCCATCCCACAGACTGGACTGGATAATATCGATACAAAGATTTAGACCTCGGCGGTTAACGGCGGGTACTTTTGACCTCGGTAGCCGCAAGGCTTGGCGGCAGATACTGGGAGGATTTGACGCCAGATATCGGGCAATATGTGCTTCTTAGGTTCTCCTTGGATACTGGATGAGGATGCTGGGTGCTGGCGACGCTGGCCGGAGCAGTCAATAGAAATCCCAAAGCTGGGAAGTGGGAAGTGGGAAGTGGGAAAGGCGAAGAACAAGTCCTTGATATGTCATTATGCGTGCTAATAACCAGGCTCCGTAGGCCAGAAAACCAGATATTACAGAGCTCAGGTCTGCTCTTATCCCCGCATCTCACATCCTGGTCCACGCTCCCCTACTTCCGCTCCACTTGACCTATTTCGTACGGCCCCTCCGAGTGAGCTTGGTTCATGCTAGCCCTCCCTCCATTAGTCTGCTGTACCCCTTGAGGTATGTCCCCATGACCAAGCCCGTGTCCACCCATCCCCATCCTCCCATCAATCTCAACCGCGCTTGGACTACCTCCCGGCTGCGTCTGCTGTGCAATCCCATGACCTTCTGCCGGCACGCCAGGGTTCCCCATCGTGCCATCTACCTCCGTTGGTCGGCCATGCCATCCACTCGGCGATGGTATGCCAGGATTCCCCATCGTAGCGTCCACTTCTGTCACTGTAGGACTGATGGGAGGTTTGTAGTAGCTTTGAAGTTGGTCGCTGCCCGGCTCGCTTACAGGGGAGAGGAGAGTGGCATTGGCCGTGCTCAATCGAGGATCAGTGTTGCTCGTCCCCGTTTGCATGGGTGAGATGGCGGATCCTGACGTCGGCCCTGGTGGCGGGAAATAACCTGTTGACGCTTGCTGCTGGGGTGGGGAAGGGTAATTTGTGTATTGCGGCCGTTGTTCCTGCTGCGTTACTGAATGGTAACCATCGAACGCCTTCGGCGGAACCCCCGGCTGTTGCTGCCGCATGGATTCTGTTGGCTGTTGTAGATGTACGTTTGGAAACGGTGCCGCAGATTTCGCTAGCCTCTTCCTCTTACGCTGGCGTACGCAGCAGAACACAATGAGCGCAAATATTGCAAGGCCAATGATGGCAGCGACTGCAGCGATGCCGTCAACTGCGCCCATGGACAGACCGGTCGAGGAAGCCGAGGTGCCAGTTTCTGTCGCACTCCCAGAAGCAGTACTTGATGGCAAAGCGGCAAATGCC
>JAABUL010002277.1_pt1 | contig 32367 bp, 58 predicted proteins | sample 5559151 | NCBI WGS metagenome assembly JAABUL01 (sample SAMN10711876, study PRJNA513368) | rock metagenome | isolation source: Antarctica rocks | place: Antarctica: Victoria Land, Pudding Butte sud | reverse complement strand
CTGCTGAACCCAGCAGCCGCAGCCTTCCAGCCATCGGCTGCCGCCGCCGCCGCCAACATCCCGCCTGCAGCAGATCTGCTCGCATAGAGGCCTCCTCGTTGTCATAGTGGCCTCTAGAGGCCACCTTACAGCGGCTGGACGACCGGCGCTCAGAAGCAGAAATGCTCAACGAGGCGTTCACGCCGGCGGAGGTGCAGCAGGCATTGCGAAAGCTGAACAATTGCAAAGCAGTTGGGCTCAGCGGCGAGCCGGCAGAGCTGCTGCGCTGTGCGACGCTAAAGTCGCCAGATGGCAAGGTGGAAAATGCGCAGCTGCCCGCCTTGAAGACAATCTTCAACGCCGCCTTCCTGTGGGGTGAGATCCCGGACCAGTGGCACACAAGCATAATGACGCCGATACATAAGAATGGAGGTGCAACGGACACATGTGTCCGTTCGCTGTACAGCGAACTATCGCCGCATCGCGGTGGGCGAGCCTGCCATGCGGTTGTTGGGCATCTTGCTCAATGACCGCTGGGATTCACAGAGACGCACGATCTGCGATCGCTGGTCCAGGCTGGCTTTCGCCCAGAGCTGTCCTGCCGCCATCCGCTCATGACGCTACAACACTTCATCGATCAGCAAGTACAGCACAACAAAGGGCAGCTGTTCTGCTGCTTTGTGAATCTGGGCATAGGGGGCAGGGTTAACCTGAAACTCAGGTTACGCCAACCGAAACCGGGCGTTACTACGGTCGTTCCCCATTCTAAACCAGTGGAATCACATGTCAGTCGAGGCCCGCCAGTTGCAACAGCGGCGCCCCGAGCGGCAAGCCGAATGAAGCCTTGCACGCCGCTCTGAGGCACCACAAATGCTCCAGAATGACATAACAACATATATCACATGGTTCTGTACCCTCTGCCGTGCCGTGTCACGCTTCTAGGAGGCAATACATGGTGTTGGGTGTCAACCCGGTGGCGACGTTCACCTAAAAATTCGAACTAGCAAATGACCTTGCATAGAAAAACTGCCCCATACAAAGTGATAAGCAAGCTGAGAGCTCATTTTCGAGCAAGTTTTCAACGAAGGCGGAGGTAACCGGCGCGATTTGGTGAGCAACCGTAGAAACCGGAAACCGTAACTGTAAGACTTGGAATTAATCAAACCTTAGAACTACCGTCCGAGCCGCGGGCCTCATGATGACACATGATGGTTTATTGGTGATTTGATGCCTTATCAGCCCGAGTGGGTGTAATCTGGCAGGTCAACAGATGGCGGGGCTACCCGCATTGGCCAGCAGGTGGCGGCGTCGAGTCAGCAAATCAGTGATCTGTATGTCAGGATCTGCCCCAAAAGGCGACCGCACATGCATTTGTGATTCAATTGCGGGACGCGGCGCTTCATTTACCACTTCTTTCTCTCTACTTGCATTCTTGCCTGCGGCCGCCGTGATGGGTGCTGTAAAGGCTCCAGGAAAGAAGGGCGAGGGGAACCCCTGGAAGCACGGGATCTTCGGTGAGAAAGCAGCTGCTACCTGCACCGCCTGCCGTGTCGGGGGCAAACCAACTGCGACGGCATGGTTGCATACACCGAAATCCCTGTGCCCGCCCGTCCAGCGATCAAGAAGAAGCCCTGGTCCATGTGCTTCAGATGAAATGACCTTGCCAGGTTGCTGTTTGCAGGCTGCTTCAGCAACTGCGGCACCTGTGCGTCTCGCTGGAGATTCTCACCTTCTATCATGACCTGATCCTGCTCTTTCAATATCGCTGCAAAACACGATGCACCGTTCCATTCGCATCCAGAATACTCTCGATGCAAACTTCCCCCTCACCGCATCGAAACCCTCAACATGCTGACGACAAGCTGCAATGATACAACGCGCTGATCTATTTGTGTCGCGTTGGGATGGTTTGCATCAGGCTGCTATGGCTACTGGTGCGCTGCCGTACTACCCAAACTGCTTCACTGTGTTCCAAGCCCACAGCTCAGCAGCAACATGCAGCATGTCAGTATACTTGCATTCCGTCAGGAAGCCTCCTGTGGGCTGCGTGCATGTGGACTGCACTGGCAGCTACAATGGCCTGCGCCGCTAGCCCGCGATACATCATTACGGGTGTCTGATGCTGCAATCCTTGTTGCGGCTTCAGGTGCACGCCGTGCCTGTATGGCCAAAATGTGTCTGACATGGGCGAGGGCGACTGCTTCACGAACTGCCTGATCTACTACTGCCTTGCCGGCTTCAGCTGCTGCTGCCGTGAGCGCGTTTCACGCAGCTGCCTCTCCCGCCTGCCCACACCAAGCCTGCATGCACATGTTTGGCAAACAAGTCCCATCCAGGCGATCGCATGCAAAGCACCGCACGGACAATCCTTTATGCATGCCGCACAGCGCATTCCGAATGTGCGCGTCCTAAAGCAGCATCCCCATGTCTGCCGTGCAGTGGTGCACATGCAGACGCGCAAGCGGATGCGCGCCAAGTACAACCTGGAGGAGTCACCCTGCGGCGACTGCTGCACCACCACCTTCTGGTGCGCTTTTTCAGTTTGAAAACATACGGGTACTGACGATGACGATCGATGTTCGCTTCTCGGGTTCAAGTGTAACCCTGCGCGTGAAATATATACAATCTGAAGGAGTCACCCTGCGGCGACTGCTGCAGCACCACCTTCTGGTACGCTCGTTAATAATTTTTGAAAAACCAATCGTACTCAAGATGATGATCTATGCGCGCCTCCCAAAGTCCTGAAACCCCCTGCGCGCCAAGTGCAACCTGGAGGAGTCGCCCTGCGGCGACTGCTGCACCGCCGTCGTCTGGTGCGCTGCCGCCGTCGCCGCCGCCACTTGCGTCTTAGGATGCATGGTGTCGCATGCTGGCAACACTGCCCGCGAATGGTCACGAGCTGGAAGAAATGGAGCTGCTCACGAGGGACCGCAACTGCGCAGACGCAGAAAGAACATGCGTGCTAGGCTTGCTTCCCAGCTTGCACGAACATTCGTCTTTTTGCCCGCAGCTGCCCGTGCGCAGTGTGCCAGGAGGCGAACGAGCTCAAGGTGAGATCATGAGAAGGTTGCAATGCTGCCTTGAAAGGCACCTCATGACGGACACTCAGCCCATCCTCTGCATCCACAGAGCGCCCTCAGCAGGAGTATGCACACTCCTGGGCTCGACTTTTCTCTGAGCGAGCTGTTGCATCCAGCTGCCAACCGGTTTCCAACCCTGTCTGATGCTGCTGTCACGCACGCACCCTGCAGTACCAGGCGACGGTGCCACATGGCGGCGTGTACAGCGGCACCCAGACGACCGCACCGCCGCCGCAGCAGTTTGGTGGCCCGCACCAGCAGGCGTACCCGCCGCAGCAGCAATTTGGCGGCCCGCAGCAGTACCCGCCGCCGCCGCCCTCCGGCGCGCAGATCTACAAACCGCAGTATTAGGCTCCGATGGGCGCGGTCGGCGGCGTGTGCCGTGACCGCTGATGGTAAGGGGTCGACGAGGGCAGCGTACGGTGGTGGGTTGCCGCCGCATGGCTGTGCCATCCGCACATGACGCTGCGTCGGTGGCGGCGACACAGCAGCGCTCTCTGGCGGCGGGGCCCTCCGGCGGTATCACGTGGAAAGTATAGCAGACCCGCGTCGAAAGCATAGCAGACCCGCCTGCTATGAAGTCCATTTACAGTAGTTTCTGTGGCGGACCAGATGCTCTTGCATATCACAAAATTGAGGGCTCCTTGCTTGTACACTTCTAGTGCGCTACCTGCGCACCAGGTCATTGTAGGAAGTTCAGGGGTAGACGACCGGTTGCATTAGCGTGCACACAGTTGTGTGGCAGCAGCAGTCCAGCTGTGGGAATGATTCGCTGTCGCAATGGTTGCTTCTGGCCAATCAGGTGATTTTTGAGATGGTACACCGGTACCTAGGTCCTGCATGTTCAAACACAATAGCTAGAAGGGGTCATAGAAATGCCCTCGGCAGCAAGCATAGCAACCGTGCCGTCGCTGCCGATGGAGACATCGGGCAAGACATGCACCGTGCAGGGGTGACGCTGCTCGTGTGGATGCACGCACGACTTTTTGTATCTCGATGCCGCAAGTCAGCAATCAGCAATAATGGCCTCGTGAGGCGCCGCCCTTTCGGAGGCGGCGCAGCTTGAAACCTGCTCATCTCTGGCCGCACTGTCGTTGTACGGGCGGCGAAAATGATTGACCGGTGGTCAGCTGACTCCGACAAAACTGCGAACAAGCAGCCCTGTGTCCACCTGATTTTTTAGCGGCGTTGCTCAGCATGTGCAATGAGCAACAAGTAGTAGAAACGCTTTGGGTGCACAGCGAAGGCTGGCAGGCGATCAGCAGGCCACTAGAGCACAACAAACACCCAGGGCGGCAGCGGTCTCGAGCGGTAAGCAGTGTGCGGCGCGGCTGCGTGACTAGATAGAGTGAGGGCCTGGAAAGGCGTCATGGTCAGTGCTCGAGGCGTACGCAGAGACCAGCGGAAACGTGCCAAGTTTGAGAAACGCAACTCGCAACCAGCAAAATGGACGTGAATGTATGAAATGCCGGCGGGGGTCGGGGACAAAAGGGCTTGTGCGCGTGCACGTGTGGCGCTCTGTTCCCGCTGCAGTGCTCCTGCAGGAGCTTGGCGAGCTGCCGCTAACAGTGGAATGGAAGTGCCAGGCGCTGCGGTTTTGGAGTGCGCTGACCGCTCTGCCAGAAACCTTCATCCTCAAGCAGGCGGCCATGCGGCGGCGCAGCAGTCCAACATGCAAAGCTGGGCTGCTGGGCTTATTTCCAATGTGCGCAGCAGCATGGCATGGCGCTGACATGCGCTGATGGCAGCGTGATGGCAGCGGCAGATTAGGGCGCCATCGCAGCCGCGGCGGCTGCCGCGCCCGCGTTGGGAGCAGCAGGCCTTTGTGGACATGAACCCGAGGACAGCGCTGTCAGGCGCCGTGAAGCGGACGACGTACGCAGCATGATTTTCGCGCCCTGGCTGGGCTCAGGGGGGCGAGTTCTGGCAGTTGGAGTTGTCGGCGCCGCAGCTGCGAGCTGTTCAGAGGCTCCGCTTGGGATCGCACTCGCTGCCGGTGGAGACCGGCAGGTTTGCAGAGATAGACAGGCAGGACCGCTGCTGCACATTTTGTGACAGACAGCGGCGCGGTCAGGGACGAGAAGCATTTCCTGATGGAATGTCCCGCGACAGACATTGTCCGGCAGCGCTCTTCTTTCCTGTTTGGTCTGGTGGTGCCGCCGTTCATGCGCCAGCTGGTGTGGGGAGGGGACGGAATGACGGTTGCCGAAGACATGTTGGCATGCTTGGGGGAGGCGGGTCTCATCTGCTCAGTGAGTGTCATCAACAGTTTGCTACATGATGACACACGATGATTAATTGGTGATCTGATGCCTTATCAGCCCGAGCAAGGGGGATCAAGATCTTGATCCCCCTTGGCCCGAGTGAGGCTGGTGTAATCTATCTATGCATCGTTCTCTGGCTAGTTACCAGATTTTCCCTCGTCAACAATCCGTTCTCTGTCTGGTCAGGCAAAACACACCAAACCTGATAGATACCCGCCAGCCTCACTCAGGCTGATAAGGCATCACATCACCAACGAACCATCATGTGTCATCATGTCGCAAACTGTTGGGAGAGAGAGAGATGACACTGTTTCAGCCTCACTCAGGCTGATTAGCGCTCATAGATGTCAAAGCTGAGCAAGCCGAATCGGCCAAACCCTGTTCGAAAGGGGTTGCTGCGATATGCCACCAGACTTTTTGCCGCTTGCGGCCATTATTGTCAATGATTTCTGCACAAATGGTCTATGCCATCCACATTGCTTTCCTCCCGCCATGTCTTGGTCTTCTGATCCTCTTCTGTCACTCGCCGTCATCTCCTTCGCCGCCATGCCATCTTTCTTACCCCATTTTATGCTGCCGCCATCTTTAGGCTGGTTGACGCGACAGCGGCGCCACGTTCAGGCGGCATATGGCCACTGCCTTTGGCTGCGCAGCCCGCCGAGCTTTCTGCCGCTTTCGAGAGCTTTCGCCTGAGCATCAGCATGTGAACACGCGACAGCACAAACACTGGTCACATGCAAGCATCAAGCAATGCAATTCTATGCGGCATTTGTTCATTTTCACGAGACATGAGTAGGCTTCACCGAGTCGCTACCGAGGCAAAACAGCTGTTGAACTGAGCCGACAACGCGCTGGCTGACGATGAGAACGGGCCTGCTGCCAGTGGACTGAGCAGGGCGTCACACGCGTGCACTTAAACCCGCCTTGCCAGCATTCAGGCTGTTGCCGCTGCAGCGGCGTGGCCAGCCTCCACGTGGAGCTACTCGCATTACCGCAATGGCGGCACTGCATTTTTTTTCCTGGCACTTTTCAGCTCCTGTACACCGGAGCCACCATGTATGGTTTCATTTGATCAAGCCGCTGTTATTGGTCGACGAGCTGACGCCGCTTGCCGCCACCAACCTTGAGGCAAATCGATCCGAGTGCCAGTGACGCTGGCTCTCAGAGAGGCCCCCATTGGCGTGCAGGCCAACAAGGCTGCCAGACGTTTGTATTTGTGTCAATACCACTATCGTCGATGCCGTTATTCGCCGCTGACCTTGAGACACAATCGATCTGGGTTCCAGTGAACGCTGGTTCTCAGAGAGGGTTCATGTTGGCGGGTACTGCAGCAGTGCTTCCAGGCGATGACACCTCGTCTCAGGCCGTTTGTGTGTTTGTGTGGTTTCATGTGTATTGCAACACACCGCAGGCTTTTGTCATATGACAAAAGCCTGCCCCCATGCATGGGGGCTGGGTTACGTCGTACGACAGGAGGCACTTGGCAGTGATTGATTTGTTCGTTTAACAGCAAGGTGTCAAGAGCGGCTTGTACTTGTGTGCGACTTGAGGCTCCTGCGTCAGGTGCGATGGCCATTCAGTCCGCAGCGCAGCAGCTCCGGCACAACTCAACCGCACTGCCGCTGCGCTGTCATGGCGGCTGTGGTTCAAAGCGGCTGCAATCGTCCAGCGACGACGTCAGGGGTTGTCTGTTCGCGCCGTGATGATGCCCACTGAGCACAAACACATCAGGACGAACTTCGAACTTCGAACTTCTGTATCTTTGCCACAAGACCTGTTGACAGCTGGGGCTGCTGTATGAATCAGGCAGGAAGGGCGGCGTGTGCGCCATCTGTGGCAGCACATTCCATGAGCAGGTGCTGCTCATCACAAACTGCTCCAGAGTCACAGAACTCGCATGTGCGCTGCTGTCGCGGCATCGGCGGCCTCTGCATTCTGCCAGATGATGACACACTCTGAGCAGATGAGACCCGCCTCCCCCAAGCATCCCAACGTGAATTCGGCAACCATCATTCTGTCCCCTCCCCACACCAGCTGGCGCATGCACGGCGGCACCACCAGACCAAACAGGAAAGAAGAGCGCTCAGGGATGGAATGTCCCGCGACAGACGTTGTCCGGCAGCGCGGTCGGGGACGAGAAGCATTTCCTGCCAGGCCTCGTCCCCGACCGCGCCGCTGTCACAAAATGTGCAGCAGCGGTCCTGCCTGTCTATCTCTGCAAACCTGCCGGTCTCCACCGGCAGCGAGTGCAATCCCAAGCGGAGCCTCTGAGCAGCTCGCAGCTGCGGCGCCGACAACTCTCGCCTCCCCGCGCCCAGCCAGGGCGCAAAAATCATGCTGCGTATGTCGTCCGCTTCACGCCGCCTGACAGCGCTGTCCTCGGGTTCATTTCCACAAACTCCTGCTGCTCCCAGCGCGGGCGCGGCAGCCGCCGCGGCTGCGATGGCGCCCTAATCTGCCACTGCCATCATGCTGCCATCAGCGCATGTCAGCGCCATGCCATGCTGCTGCGCACATTGGAAATAAGCCCAGCAGCCCAGCTTTGCATGTTGGACTGCTGCGCCGGCGCATGGCCGCCTGCTTGAAGATGAAGGTTTCTGGCAGAGCGGTCAGCGCACTCCAAAATCGCAGCGCCTGGCACTTCCATTCCACCGCTAGCGGCAGCTCGCCAAGCTCCTGCAGGAGCACTGCTGCGGGAACAGACCGCCACACGCCGCAGAGCTCCCTCATCGTCTGTACGTAGCTGGCTTCCAGTTTGTTTCGACCGGTTCGACACTCCGCCACCACATGCCGCAGACCCCAGACTTCACAGCCGTAGGATGCCTCTGGGCGCTGATGTCGTCATGTACAGTTGTATCATTACGTCATCGCTGTAGTGACAGTCCAGCCGCTTGAAGCGCCGGCGCAGCAGCCCGGCTGCCGCGTTCTGCCGCCACTGCATGCCGAAGGCGATGCCGCGGGTCGCTATGAAGCCGAGGCCGTGATACTTCCAGGCGTCGCACTGCTGTCCAGCTGCTAAACCCTAAACCCTAACACCTGCAGGTGTGCTCCCACGCCGCCTTGTGCGACTTGCTGCGGAGACCACCACTGCCGTCTTTGCTGGGCTGATCTTCATGCCCTTGCCGCGGCAGTAGCGGTCGCGTTGATCAGACGGTGCAGCCCCTTTAGAGGGGCTGCAGCGTCGGGCAGGACTGAAGACCTGCGTCCACCGCCTGCAATTCAGGTCGCCGCCAAGTCAGCCGCCGCAAGCCTCTGACGTTGGCGCTTATCAAATTTGATCTGAGATTCTCTTGTGGCGACGACGGAATCGCGAGAAGTACAACGAGCCAGCCGATTGCCAGCTTGCACTTTATCAACGAGCCGCCACCCTCCACTGCCGCACGAGCTGCCACTAGAAATTGGCCGCAGCCATGGCGTCCGCTCCGCCGCCGCAAGTCGGCCACCCCGGCGACATGAGCCAGCCTGCGAAGAACCTGGAGGAGGTCAAGGCCAGGATTTCGCATACCGCGACCGGGGCCGCGTGGTGCGCGCGATGTGCAATTGTCCATCTACTTGCCTGCTGCAAAGACCGCCTCCCGCGTCACGGCGTGTGCGTAGTCTCTGACAGCGCGACCTCGCTGCTCGGTGCCGCTGGCTGTGGGGTTCTCCGAAAAGCGTCCGCTGGGTTTATCGACTGCTGCGTGACGCACACTGCACCTGATGCTTGCAGGCACCAGCCCCTCTTTAACCCTCTGCAGGACCCCGTCCGCTGCGTGAGCCCCTTCCGCAAACCACCCTGCCAGTGTCCTCTCCCTAACCTCGTACCGGCCGCCCCCGTTCGACCTACGGACTGGCGAATGCCTGTGAATGGACCGTGCCTCTAATCTTCACCAGCTCGTTTCGTGACTGCTTGGGGTGCTGTGGGCGCGCCTGGGGGGTCCTTTCGATGGTTGCTGACGCTGCATAGTGCGGCTCCTGCGGAGGGCTCATGTCATGCCTATCGCACAGCTAGAGACGTGCGGCCCAGCAATCGCATCTAGATCCACACGATCGAGACGAAACCGCTGCTGGGCTCCGATGTCTGACGGCCGCAATGGGCGGCGCGTGCTTCGACCTTTTGGCCGACCACGGTGACTCAACCCGGATCCGATTCAGAAGCCAGTCGGACGGCTGCAGCTCGGGAAGGACTTTGGCGTGTACTTGAACCTCGTTGGGGTCTCGTTGGGGGCAGCTGTTAGCCTATTGCGTGTCGGGCGTGGTACTGGCGAACGGTTTTGAGGGGTCGTACCTGCCGAAGAGGTGCAGGCTTGCTGCCGCACCGGAAACAGACTCTGGACAGTCTCATAGCACTTCGTTCTACCTCAAATATACTTTGCGCCCTTGCGCAGGGCCCGTTTAGACTTCTGATGCCACCTGCTTCGTTGAGATCGCAATCATGCTTGCTCAAGCCTGTCACACCCTTCTGACTGACGCAACTTTTCGTCCTGTCTGCAGCTGCTCGGCTATTTCTGTGAGTGCCTCCTTTTTTTCCTCTGCCGCTCTCTTGTCATGCTTGCTGTGCAGACTGTGGCGGCCACTGACGCAGCTGCTGTGTTTGTGCCCTCTCTATCGGGCGACGTCTTCCATATGCAATCCGCAGGCGGGCCGTGCATGTACGGCTTCAACGCCGCGGCGGTGAACGGCGACGACGACTGGATCGTGCCGGCGCTTGTCTTCTACCTGTCGTCCATGTTCTGCCTGCAGTGGTGCGCTCCGCAGCCTTTCACCTCGGACGTTTGCGCGGCTCATCAGCTATCGTTGATCCGCTTGTGCCATAGAACTCAATGTCATCTGCATGTGGAAGCATGCGTGGATGGCGTCGTCAGCGCTATTCACTTTTACATCCGCCGCGCTGTGCCCTGAACGCAACAGCCGTAAAAATTTTGCGACCAGCAGTCTTGTACGCTGCTGTTCTGAGAAATTCCTGTGTGTCCTTGCAGGTACGTGGGCCAGGTAAAATCATTCATCTCCTTCAAGCGCTGTGACCCTCTTTGCCCTCTGCCACTGTCGCTCTTCAGCGGTCCCTGCAGATGGACGAGCGTACCCATACGCATGAAATGCAATGCGATGTGCGCTCTGCATGTGTGTAACGCTTGCGGACTGCTTGAGGTCAGCAACATGACATGGCTTTGCCTCTATTCTCCAGCCCACGCGCTCCAAGATCCGCCAGAAGTATGGCCTGGAGGAGGTGCGTCTTGCTCCGCCGCTCAATTGCTAGGCGGTGCTGCATGCTAGGTGGTGCTGCCTTTCCAAGAGCTACAAAATTATTCAGGGCGCTCTCCGCCGCCGCCGCTGAGCGGGAGGGCCTTCAGCCAGCACACACTGCATTCCCTCATTTGAGACTCGATGTAGCGTATTCATCTGGCTGCGCAGGCGCCCCACAGCGATTGCATCACGTACACCGGCCTGTGCTGCTTCGCCATCTGCCAGGTACGCGCAGTGCTTCCTTTGCAGTGGGCCGGCTTTTGCTGCCGTGCGGAAGAAACCACTGGGCAGCTTCGTTTGTCCTGCCAACGCAATACAGGCGGAAGCAGCTCACAGACACACACGAATGCGGGTGCATGATAGCGTCTGAGCACCGCGGCTCATTCAACGCAGGAGTCTGCCGAGATCGACTTCCAGAAGAACCAGGGCAAGGCCGGCAAGCCGACGGCCGCCGCGCCGCCGGCCGGCGCGCCTCCGTCCACGGCGGCGCCGCCCACGCAGAAGATCTGATGCGTCGCCCCCTGGGCTCACGACCGCATTGACGGCGCACGCACTTCTCCGGGCCGGCGGCATTGTGCTCGTCATCCTTGTGATGGGGCCGCAATGCGCGCTGTTGCATGGCTCGTTTCGTCAGTAGGTTGCCACCGTGCTTTGTGTGTTGTTTGCAGCTAGTACTTGTGCCCATGCCACATGGGAGTGCAGATCTGCAACAGTTGGATTCGGACAGGTTTGGTTCAGCGCAAGACAGGCAGAAGACCAATGAAGTGTCAAAAAAATTTCAGCAGTTGGTTCAGTTCCGTGACTTGTGTGAAGACGTCAGCCGTTGCAACTTGCTATCTGATAATACAAATGGATTCGCACTAAGCTCCACAACTCCTTCATGCACGCCTCAGCCATTTCAGCCGCTGCAAAGCTAGGTAGGATACATTTCCGCGCCCCACCATGCCGGCAAGAGAAACAAAAGGACGCCTCCGCGCCACACACCGTCAGCCATAGCACCACACGGGCTCGGTGCAACCTCTTGCCGCGGCGCGCGCGGCTGGCCGGAACGGCTGCTGTGGCTTCCGCAGCCAGCAGTATTAGCCGTAGCAGCGGACGGGGTCGCCCCTTTTTGGGCGGCTGCGGCCGGTTGAAGCAGCCGTCGCGATTGCAACCAACACCCGCCGCGGCAGCGGCCTCAGTGCATTCCTCTGTCTCGCGCCGCCACTACCAGCCGCATCAGCCGTAGCAGCGGACGGGGTCGTCGCAGCCCTTCTCGGGCGACTGCGGCTGGTTGAAGCGGCCGCCGCGCGCCAGGTACTGCTGGTGGTACGCTTCGGCCTCGCTGAAGTTGGCCACTGGCTCCACCTCTGTGACCACCGTGCCCTGCACATAGTTTAGAGAGACGTTCAAAATTACGAAACAGTGACGGCGCCCGATATCGCTGGAGGGTACACCTCCGCCTCGCTAAAGTTGACCACCGGCTCCACCTCCGTAATCAAATGTGCCCTGCACAGGGTTTTAGGGGGATAGCTTAAGGGTTGAAAAACGGCGTTAACGGCGTCAGGTACTGCTGGTGGTACGCCTCCGCCTCGCTGAAGTTGGCCTGAAGTTGGCGGCTCCACCTCTGTGACCACCGTGCCCTGCACAAGGTTTGCGATGCAAGGACGTTCTCAGGTCGAACGATGAGTCAGCAATGGCTACATGTACTGGCCGGTGGTATTTGTGCCTTGCTGAAATTGGCCACCAGCTCCACCTCAGTGACCACATGCCCTGTGCGCCGCCGCAGGGTCCAGGCGGCTTGGGGGTACATCAGAGACAAAGTCATCGTCATTGTGCATGAGCCCTAGTCATTGTGTGCATGCGCCCTCCAGCAATCCTGATGTCCAGGATGGGTGCAATCTCTGGGAACAAAGCATCCCTTATCAGATGAGCAGTGGTGGCTGCGCCTCATGACGGTGATGGGTAGGGGCAGGCATGCGTGGTTGCAGGTGCCCAGCCGCACAGGCAAGGCAGCGCAGCGCACCCCTGGCTTCTCATTGAGCTGCTCAGCGTCGGTGCCTGCCAAATCATCAAAAGCAGTTGGGTTTACGAATGTTTGCCCTCATCAGAGACGCAGAAGTCGGCCGCGCACCCCGAGCTTCTCGTTGAGCTGCTTGATGTGGGCGGCGGCCGCCGCAGCCTGCTCCTCGTCGTGCGTGTAGATGCCCGAGCGGTACTGGGTGCCCACATCGCCACCCTGCAGCAGTTGAGGACAGCCCAGATGGTCAGGATCAGGAGGAAATCGCCAGGCCAACCGCTGGCAGCAGGGGACTGACTGTGGCCGCGCATGATGGCGGCCACAGCGCTGCCACCTCGACAGCAACAGCATCTCAGCTGCAAGACAGACCGACAGATAGGCACACAGGCAGGGCTGCTGCTGCTGCCGCCGCCCCGCCGACCCTGCCGCCGCAGCCGCCGCAGCTGCTGCCTCTGTCGCCGCCGCTGCCGCTGCTGCTGTCATTGCTGCAGCGCACCTGGCGGTTGAGCTGCGTGGGGTTGTGGATGGAGGAGAACGTCTCCAGCAGCTGCTCGTAGGACACCTGCGTCGGGTCGTACTGCACCTGCAAGCAGTTACGAAAAAAACCTCGACTAAGACTGAGTTACTGAAAAGATTTTAACGTGTTTCAAAAGTCGGCTATGATTTAGGCCGCTCGTAGGGCACCTCCGCCGGGTTGTATTGCACCTGCAGGGGGTTTGCAAAGAGGAGTGCATGCAATTCAAGAAGGAAAGGCCACTTCAAAGGAACCATAAGTCGTTTGAAAGGACCGCAACAATCGTGATCGGCCGGCGTCAGTGCTGGCAGGGCGCAGCAAGACGTGGATGGCTGGCTGAAGCCTGTGTGGATGCCGGAGCCCCAAGAATGCGGCCTGGCATGTGTAAAAGTGCAGGGCGCACCTGCACCACCTCTGTGTGGCCAGTGGATCCGCTGCAGACCTGCTCGTACGTTGCCTCCGCCAAGGCGCCCTGGCTGTAGCCCGTCGCCGTGGCCACCTGCTCATTCCAAGACAAGGTGCACGCAGCTAATCAGCACACCTGCGTGGGGAGCGACACATCCCATTCGTGGGCGACCGGCAGTTGATCCCCATTGTACAGTCGCACACAACTGCTCCCACAGCGGCAGCAGAACGGGAGCACTTGGCACCGGCTCAAATGAAATCAGAACAAGTCATTCTGCAGAAGGGTGCAGTGACACAGCTGCCGGCTCTACAAGGCTTGCAAGGGGTTGCAGGGGGCGCGCCACGCCGGGGATGCGCTGGAAGTGCAGCTCCGGGCCCCAGAAGCAGCCGGCGCCAAAGGTCGCCTTCTTCAGCGAGTCGCCCTGCGCAGCGGTGCTGGCGGTTGAGGGAAGCGAGGCATGCTTGTGGCGCATTGCTGTGCTGTGGCACGGTCGCACTGCCAATTCACTTTTGATCCGCTGGAATGCCCCACGTTTCCGTTGCTCGACATTTGCAAACCTCCCTACTGCCGGCAGGCCCCAGCCGCCAAAACAATGCAGAACCGTGGAGAAATGCGCGAGGAAGACGGAGGGATAAAATATCCCAGCGGCGCGGCGGCGCACCTTGGTGAGTGCCATGAGTTCGACGTCAAAGTTGAGCGTCTGCCCCGCCAGCTCGTGATTCAAGTCCACATGCACCTGCGGGAAAGGAGTTGATGTGAAAGAGTAGTTTGTTACACTCCTCACTGATAGTGTTTGAAAGCTCCTCACTGATCGTGTCTGTAAGCAAGAGAATGCGATGCAATACCAAAAGCAGGCCTCGGCCAGGCTGCAGGGTCATCATCCCTGCAGTGGCATGCCTGTTGGTGAGGCGGCATCTGTGCTCACCTCTGTGTCAGTGACCTTCTCGACACGCGCCGCTTGCCCGTTGTCGAGCTGCACCTGCACAGCAGACAGGCGCGATTGATGCACTGAGTGGCGCTAGGAGGCAAATATGCAGAGACACGAAGCGCTGTGCTGCCAAGAGCAGCGCGCGCAGCGCTGCTTGCAGACCGTATGATTCCTGCAACAACGCTGCCACGACAGCAAAAGGTTTTCGTGGCAGAATTAAGATGGATTGCACACTGTGCATCGGCGGCCTTGCCGAGAACTCAGAACCCTAAAATCTCACCCGCACACCAGCTTGCAGGCCCTCTGGCGTGCCCTCTCGGGGCACCACCATCACAGCCTTCTGACTGCGCTCGCCTGCAGCAACGAACACGTACTTCCAGCGTATGAGTGTTCAAGATGGGCAGCAGAGTTCAGGTAAGGTCAAGCTTTGGAGCTGCCACTTCATACGGTGAGTCTCACTTGTGCAGCTTGTAGGCTCGGTGACATGTGCATCACAACCAATCACACAGCATTCCATGTCTGTGATCTCTGATCTTGGCGGCAGGTAACACGGACATGTTAGCCCGGCTGCAGCGCGCACCGTAGCCCTGCTCAGGTGGCACGCGCTGCGTACGGGTGCCGCCGACCTCCAGGCCAGTCACTGCCATGTCAAAGCCCGGGATGACATTTCCACCGCCCACCTATGCATGCACGGTGATACGTTTACGATATTGGGTGTGTGCGGGTGCCGCTCACCTCCATGCCCGTCAACACCATGTCAAAGCCTGGGATGTGCTTGTCGCGACCCACCCGTGCATGATGGTATGCATTCTTCATGCACGTGCGACAGAGGCACTGGAGGGATTTGGAAGCTGTGGCATGAACGTCTGCACGAGCTTCTGGATAGTACATTCAGTATGCGGTCCTCCTGATGGAAGCTGAGAACAACAGGGGGCATTTGGGTGGGGAGCAGCACACCTGGAAGGACAGCGGCTCGCGCTCGCGGGAGGAGTCGAACACCTCGCCGCTGTCCAGCTTCCCTGTGTAGTGCACCTGCGATGCAGATAGCGCGCCTGCTGACCAGGCATTCCTGGCTAACAGAAGTGCAGAAGGGCGGCTGCTGCTTTCAATGATACGAACTCTGCATTCGAACGCGTAATGTGCTGCTACAATTCTACTCGATTCCTACCGGCAACTGAGCTTGGCATATAGCAGAACTGACGACGCAGAAAGTCCCACCTCGACAAAGTCGCCGGGCCCGGCGGTCTGCGCGATGCCGGCGGCGGCGCTGCACAGCAGGCTGCCATGCAGGTGCCGGGCGCCAAAGTCACGGAGCGGCTGCCGCGGCTGCGCCCACCGCGCGGCTGACGCCCACTGCGACCTGCGCAGGACCATGTACGTTTTCCCTGTGACACCCTGTCCATGTTTCTTCTTTCATGCAAGCAGCTGCCGTGAGGCCCGCTGCGCGGCGACGAGCGCATGCAGTAAGCTGTGCCCTCAGGTCCTGCGCCATCCTTTGTGTGGATCGGACAAAATTGATTTGTAGTTGCACATGACGGTAGCTGACAGGCAATGACACTTGCAGGAAAGCGCCATCAGCCAGGGGGCGGAAGTCGCCGCGAAGGCGCAAGTTTTCAGATGCACAAGAGAACCTCTGAAAGACATCCGCTTGATGCAGCAACTACATGATGACCAGTCTCCAAGACAGTGTGCATTGACTGCTGGGTTATGTCGCACCTGAGCATGCCGCGGCTCGATGCGGCGTGATGCGCAGGCCTGCTGGCAATCCTGGAGCACGCATGGCTGCACCGCACGGGCATACATGCAGCTGCCATCAAGCAGTTGACGACTGCCATACCGGATGACTAGCCGGCGCGTAGCGCTGTCGCAGAGCACGTGCACCTGCGAGTTGGCAATTCGATGCAGAGATGTCTGTGCGGCAGAAATCGCCGGACAACCGCACGAGAGCTTTCGAGAGTATTGCTGCAGCGATATGGTGACCACCAATCGGTCGTGCAGACGCAATGCCGGCTGGGCGCCTGCATGGCGAGGAAAAAAAGCGTCTTCTCTGCTTTCTCCCCTTTGCCACCTCAAATCCCCTGAGCTTATCAAGTGGACAGGGCCAAGGTTCGCGGCACTCTACGCCAGCTTGATCGCCAATCGACTCCGAAACAGCTTGCAGGGTGGTCAACAAGGCCGCTGAGGGTGCGAGGTGTTCGTCAGCACTTTCTGAGGCTGCCACTTGCATCTCCCAGCCATGGCTCTGCTCCAGGCTTCCAGCAGCGTGGTCGTTGCCAGCCTAACAACGTCGGTCAGCACCGCGCGGAGGCCAGCTCCGATCGCCGCCAGGACACCCGCCGCGCTCGCAGCCCTGCAGTCGCAGCGGACCTTCGGGGGTGGTGCACACACTGCACAGAGGAGAAATGTCGTGGCGAAGGCAGCGGACATGCAGCAAGCAGGTGCATGTCGCCACCCGGTCCGTTGATCTGCACCTGTCGAGGCCGCGCATGCTGCTTTCTGCGACCAGGCGTGCAGATACTCCTGCCTGGCACTTTTTCGATCCACGTCCGTTTCATGTTCGCACGCATAAGCCTGCCAGCGCCTGCGTCGCGCACCGGACATTGGCATTCTCACAGGACAGGCCAGCTACGCTGCAGCATTTCGAGGGATGCATTCTGCTCACGGCTGGCCCTGCTGCATGCGCTGCCGCCTCCGTAACCCTGCATTCTCTGGGCGCGCTGGCGGCAAATCAGAGTGCCATGCACTGCAACACACTGGCCTGTGGCCCACGTCGCACTGTCACATAAAGTGCACCGTCTGAGCTGCTCCTGCGCCTTCTTCCCTGCCAGCACAGAAGACTGCATGCTGGCATGTCATGCACCCATTGCCCGCTCCGCGTGGAGCGTCCAAATAGGCCCGAGGCCGTGCCACGCCGGTCTTCAATACAGCGATACATGTGGATTGCAACACTTAATAACATGTACCACTCTGACTCCTTGCTGAAACTGCTGCGCAGGTCCCCAGAACGCCGGCACGGTGACGGACGACACCTTTGAGGAGCTGGTGCTCAAGTCAAAGGTGCCCACTGATCCGGACATGCTTGCGCTCATTGCGTGAGTCGCATTCGTAACAGAAACCCACAACTGTCGTGCTCTCAACAGTTGAGACAAGTCAGGTTGAGGACATGTGTATCTGCAATCATTCATCAAACCATCCAGTCGTTTCTTAACCTCTTTGAATGTTTCCAGGTGCCGGTGCTGGTGGACTTCTGGGCGCCGTGGTGCGGCCCCTGCCGCATGATCGCGCCGCTCATCGACGAGCTGGCCGCCGACTACGGTGACAAGCTCCTGGCGGTGCGTATTTTAGGGTCTAGGAAAATGCCAATACCTCGAGTATCAGGGAGTGGCACAATGACCGTGCCGCTCATCGACGAGCTGGCCTCCGACTGCGGGACAAGTCCCTGGCGGTGCACATTTCAGGGCTTTCATGGAGCTTTTCAGGGGGTTTCAGGGCTTTAGAAGCACGCCATCTCAAGCGTCAAAGAGTCAAACATGATATCTCCACTCATGGGGCGAGCTGGCCGTCGACTTACGACAGGCTGTTTGCGGTGGCCGCGCTTCGAGGATGACATGCATGCCAACATAGTAGGGCATGATTGAGGCCGCGGCGCCGGCCGGTGCATGCACCACGCGAAGACGAGCAGGTCCGAAAGCTTATATTCAGAAGGAGGCGTCTGGTGTCTGAAGTCACATCTTTGGAATGCTGCTCTGTACGGTGCCCCAATGGAGGCGCTGCCGCCCATTTGAGCAGGTACTGGGTTGTAGGCTTGGCATGTGTAGATGTCATATCTCAAGGCAAATGCTGTTTTGTGTGCTTGCGCAGCTGAAGCTGAACACGGACGAGAGCCCGGGCATCGCAACGGAGTACGGCATCCGCTCCATCCCCACCGTCATGCTTTTTAAGGTCTGCGTTCGATGGGACCACAATTGTTTCGCCCTTCACTGCTTGGCACCCCCGTGCATTGCTGTATCTGCTCGACCTTTTGCAGGCAGGCAGGCCCTGAGGTGGGAGCAGCCCCTGATGCACTTACCCGTTGCTACTGCTGCAGGATGGCGCCAAGCAGGAGACCGTCATTGGCGCCGTGCCCAAGACGACGCTGCAGCAGACCATCGACAAATACATCGACTAGATGGCCGGACAAGGAATCCTGTGGGTTTCAGGCACTGGATGGTTGGGTCTTCCACCCGGTAATCATGCGGCAAAATCACCCGATAATCAGTGAAATCAAGGGCGGCGAGCAGGAGTCTCAGAACTTGTGCTCAGGGCATGGCAGACGTGGGGGTTTGGATTCCTGGCGGCGCTTTGCAACTTTGCAAAGTGTCATAGGCTGTGGAGGCGTTGCGCTGTCAGGTTCCCGGTTGCAATGTGCCTTAGTTTGCTATGCCAGCTAATTCACTCGGACACGAGGGATGCAGGATTGTGTCGCACCCTGTTGAGATAAATGCAAATGCGAGAGCATTGAGTTGACTGTTTGCGGTCTGCTCAGGCTGTCCATCGTCACTGTCCCTACACACTGTTCACCGTTGTATTTGCCCGAGCATCTAGCACTTCCAACTGTTATTGCAAGCACATAACTCTTCTCAGAATGAGGTCTTCAACTTGCACACCCACCACGCAGGAGTTATCTGAAAAGCAGGTGCCAGATCAATCGACACAGCGTCCTGCACCGCCATAGGGTGTGGGCACTATCTAGCTCTCTCGCATGGCAACAGACTTGTCTGTGCAGGGGTATGTAGAACATAGGTAGGCAACTGAAGACGCAGGTCCAAGGTCTCTGCGCAGCCGTGCAGAAATTGCTGCAGTGCTTTTGGGTAAAATCCCAAGAAAGCCGCCAGGGCTTCAGGCGCTGCCGAGTGTGCTCATGGTCTCGTTCACGCCGGCCGCCAGGCTGCGCGCCTCCATAAACTCTTCCTGCACAGTTCCAGAGAACCAACACTCCACCACTTGAGCCATATGAGGACGATGAGCATTGCATTGCATCCAGGCTGCAGCAGTGTTGGCGGGGCGCTTGCGACGGCCTACGAATGCACATGTCCGCGTACAAGTAGCTTGTGCCTCGACCATCACTCAACGGGCTGGGCAAAGCAGCGTCGGCTGCGCGAAGGTCGACAAGGCGCAGCACGAAGTGGCTTGCTGTCGCTGCTGCCAAACTCGCCCCTGTCGTCCAGCTCTTCGGGGACAAAAAATGCACTGTTCGAAGCTGGCATTGCCTGGCAAACAGAGGCTTGAAAGGAGATAAGCGCACCTCGCTGTCGCTGCTGCCGGGTTCGCCGCTGTCGTCTAGCTCCTTGGTCTTGAAGCCGTAGCCCAGGCTGGAGTGGCTGGTGCTCGTAAGTTGCTGCGCGGCACAGATGAACCCAGTTGTTGAACGTACACAACAAGATGGAAGCAAATGGCAAAGCGGAGGGTGCTGCCCGCTGGAGGCTCCTTCCAGGCTTGAAGCCGTGGCGCAGAATGGCTGGGTGCTTGCAGTTGCTGCGCGGTGCACATGCCAAGCCGCTTTTGCAGCGGGGGATGCAGCCATAAGCGGTCGGCTTTGAGGCTACAACTCCAGTGCAGGGGTACGCAACCAAAGCCAGCACGGCACATTGACGTGTGAGGGATGCACCTGCAGCTCCTGGATGTGGTTGCGGCGGAAGGTCTCCACCGTGGACGCAACCTCTGCCGGCGGCATCTTCAGCTCGCTCAGGATGGCCGCCGCCAGCTGCGGTGACGACGATGCACCACAATTCAGCCTCCTTCCACCGCAATTACACATATGCACACGCACACGCAGAAGCTCCCAGCTGCCGCTTTGGCGCGAGTGCCCACCTGTGGAGCGACTGAGACGATCTATAGGGCTGGGCTGCAAGCCGGCAGCCCTGTGCAGCCACCTGCCAGTTTGGCGGAATGCACCAGGGATTTGAGTCGCATCTTTTCATGGTCTTACAGTCTGACCCCCACCTGCAGGGAGGGCTCCAGGGTCTCGGGCACGACGGCGGTGGCGCCGGCGCGCTCCAGATTGAGGCCGTGGCTGACGTCGTGCGCGCGCACGTACGACTTGACCTTGGGGAAGTGCTTGTTCAGCGCCCAGACTGTGCGGTAGTTGGCGCCTGCGCCAGAGCGCCATGATGTCAAACTCAATGATGCAGACGCGTACGCAGTGTGGCTCAACCTTGGTGAGGTGCTCGTTCAGCGCCCACGCCGTGCGGTAGTCGGCGCCTGGGGCATCATGAAAGAAAGATGTCATAGTTACGGTGCGCGCAGGCGTATGCCTTGGTTTTTGCCAATTGCATTTTCTGCCCACACAGCAGTTGGCGCCTGCGCTCGCACGCAGCATCAGCTGTCGGTGTATCATGTCGTTTGCATAGCGTGAGGGTCATTGGCTTGCGTCCTCTTCACAGCTTCGGAAGTCATCAAACAGCCGTGCATGAGACATTCAAGGCCTGCGCTTCCTGACTGGAGCTTGCGGTCCAGTGTGTATCCCCGGGAGCGCGCATTGTGCCAATATGGAATTGTGCCGAGGCATTCGGCTGCCTAGCGTTTGTTCAAGAGCCGGTGTGGTGGTGCAGCACAGGCGTACCAGGGGTGTTGAGCGTGATGACAGCGCAGACAGCGTGGTGCGCGCCGACGGAATGCAGCAGCACGACTATATCTTGGCCTGTATCTTGGCCTCAGTGGTTCGCAATGACAGCGGTGAAATTGCTCTTATTTGCTGCTTGGCAAACGCACCAAGTGCATCGAGCGTTATGATGGTGCAGGCGCGCCGATGGAGTGCAGCCCTGGTCACGAGTTTTGCGCCATCACTTCTCACGGTGGCGATTCAGCGTGGAGATCCAGAACAGCAGACGCTGTAGGGTTTTCAGGACGCACCGGGGGTGTCGAGGGTGATGACGGCGCAGGCGGCGCGGTGCGCGCCAATAGAGTGCAGCACGCCCGGCGAGCCGGCGTCGCCAAAGTACACCGGCAGGTCCTGCGCCTTGCCCATCTGCAGAATTTGCATACACTGGTCAAGGCAACAATCATCTGTAGTCTGTTGTAGGCTGCCGGCGTCGCCAAAGTACACGGCAGGTCCTGTGCCTTGCCCATCTGCAGGCAGGAATCGAGTGTATCGATTCAGGTTGAGAACTTCTGAGTGCAGGCGTTGCCAATTGTTGGGCTGCCTGTCGCCAAAATACACCGGCAGGTCCTGGGCCCTGCCCATCTGCGGGGCGGCGAGTCAGGGCGCGTTAGGGTTTAGGCGTTGAAATCCACGCAGTGGTGAGGTGGCTCGCCGGACCTTAGGTCAAGAGCACATCCAGGAGCCGGACATGGTCCGCGCGGCAGCCGAGGCTGCCGACAGCCGGCAGGGTTGCTGACCTACAAGGGGGACACCGTGGCTGCGCACCAACCTGGGAGTGTTTCAAACACATCTGAAAGATTTGTCACGATTGCAAACACCTGCATGCGCACGCCGGACACGTCCAGGGCGCCAAAGGGGATTCCGGAAAACTAAAGCAAACGCAACGCCTTGCGTGGGAAGAAAGAAGGAAGGATATAACGAGGCACCTGCACGCGCTCGGCGGAGACGTCGAGAGCCACGAAGGGGATGAGGCGCTCCGACAGCAGCTGCGCGATGATCTGGCCGACGCGGCCGAAGCCGGCGATGATGACGTGGTCGCGCAGCTCCCCTGCGTCCTGCTCCGTCGGCTGCAGCGCCTGTTGTGAAACAAGCGCAGGAATGTTATCGGAGACAAATTGTTCGTGAGGACGAAGAGGGTGTTTCAACGGGCGAGGACGACGTGGTCGCGCAGCTCCCATGCGTCCCGCTCTGTCGGCTGCAGCGCCTGCCATAGGGGTATGTTCAGCGTGGCTTTTGCCATTTCAGTGCAGCACGAGCGTGGTCCTGGAAGACTGCAACACGCATGATGGCCATGAGCAGCGGAAAGTCACAGGCTGGGAATTGGAACCGTCAGGAAAGGAGCAGCGGCGCAGGGAGCGGCTGGACGCGAGTCACCTTCATGTCGCCCTTGTCGAAGGCCTTGCCCAGCTTCTGGCCGGCCTCCGCGAGGAAGGGCGTGAGCGCCATGGACAGCGCCACCACCAGGAACAGGATGCGCACCAGCTCCGGCTGCAGGATGTTGTGCGTGATTGCCTCGCCTGCGATTTTGCAACCAATACGTTAGTTTTGCTGCAAATTGATGTTGGATGCGCGCCAGCTCCGGCTGCAGGATGTTGTGCGTTATTACCCTCGCCTGCGGATTGATTAACAAATTAGGTTAGCATTAGGTGTGGCATGGAAAGCGCCACCGCCAGGAACAGGATGCGCACTAGCTCCGGCTGCAGGATGTTGTGGGTTATCGCCTCGCCTGTGCTTTGACACAGACTGCATTAGTGTTGCCGCAATTTGATGTTGGGTCAGTATCCAGAACAGGATGCACCATTTACGGCGTTGATATGTTAGCGTTACCGCGTCGCCTGCAGGTTTGAATCACGGGTCTGATGAAAAATTGGTGATCTACACGTCTGAATATTGCCCAGGTGCTGAGCTGGGTACCGACTCCGGGGCGGCCAGGATGCCGTACGTGATCGAGGCCCCTGCAGAGGATTACGTGATCAAAACGTGACGTCAAATTCGGATGGCTGAAATGAACTGGCCGGTGCTGATGCAGGGACAGGTTCTCCGCCACGATGATAACTGCGTAGCTGCAGCCAGATTTGTGACAGCCTGGTTGCAGCTTTTGCACATCACTCCACCACTGAAAGCCTGACGACCGCGGTTGGCTGCGCCGGCATGATGCAGCTTGCGGCCCGAATTTGTGGGGTTTGACAAGGTACAGGCTGTTGAGGGCGCGCACCAAAGGCGACGAAGGCGAACTCGCCGCCCGCGGCTAGCAGCATGCCGGCGCGGATGGACTGCATGCGCGAGATGCCGAACATGGGCCCCACCGCTGCCATAACGCCAACCTGCGGGGGTCAGAATCGTATTTGCACTCGGTCACGTGTTCTATGTCTTACATGGAAGCTGCTCTGCAGGACGAAGCGGGAGCAGCATCTCCACAGGGGATGAGAAAGGGCACACGCGGCGTCTGCGAGCTGGGCTTGTTGTCAGCTTGATGAACGACGAAACAGAACAGTGCGTTCTCACGGGCACACAGGCAGTGTACTGCAGCGCAGCTCAAGAGCAGACCTTGCAAACGATGGCACGATAGCGGAGATGACGGTCTCGTAGCGCGCAAAAACAGCCCCACGCTGATCTCAGGACAAACGGCGCAGGCATGAAGCTTTGATTGGTTGACATGGCTGATTGAAAGTGGTGGAAGGATGCGCGCCTTGCCAACAATCAAAAGCGCGATGGCGGAGATGACGGTCTTGTAGCGCGCGAAGAACAACCCCACGCTGATCTCCATGCCTACCGTCATGAAGAACAGCCCCATGAGCAGCCCCTTGTAGGAGGCGATGTCGGACTCGACCTGCTTGACGTACTCGGTTTCCGCCAGCAGCAGGCCCGCCTGCGCGCAGAAAAGTGCATGTTATAGAAGACAGTCACGGTACGTCTAGTGAGCAGCCCCCTTGCAGGAGGACAATGTCCGACTCCACTTGTTTGACGTACGCGGTCTCCGCCAGCAGCAGCCCCGCCTGATTGTGGAGAAGACATTGACGTATTAGAATGTGCTTAGTGAGCAGGCTCTGTAGGGAGAGGAGGCAGTGTCCCACTCGACCTGCCTCACGTACTTTGACTCCGCCAGCAGGAAGCCCGCCTGCATTGTGTGAGCAGATGTATCGTGTTTCAGGAGTTTCTGCACAAGTGCAGTGCGGTTACACGGGCTCGATAGGTCCTAAGTTGTTCGTATGGCGCACCGGCAATGCTTCAAACAGCAGGCCGTCCGCATGCGGCAGGACGCTGGCGCCCCCAACACCGCCAGCAGCTACATGAATTTCGAAGAGAATGCACATGCACGGTGTGAAAAGCGCACCAGGAAGGCGCCGAGGGCGAGCAGCAGGCCGGCCGCTTGCCTGAGAACGCTGGTGCCGAGCACCACCAGCAGCACGGCGCCGGTTTTGTGAGATGAGGACAAGAATATTAAGCACGGCCCAGCTCACCAGGAAGGCGCCAAGGGCGAGCGACAGGCCGGCCGCCTGCGTGAGGACGCTGGTGCCGAGGACCACCAGCAGCGTGGTGGCGGCAAAAACGTCGCTATTCTGCAGGTTGGAGATGCGCCGGTACAGCGGCCGCACGAGCAGCCGGCCGCCGGCGATGATGCCGACGATGCACACGATCGCCTTCACGCCCGCCAGCCTGCAGCAGGGTTTAAAAAGGTGTGAGGATTCTACGGAGTTGCTGCAAGTGCACCTGGGCGGTGGCATTCATTGGGCAGCAATCGACAGCAGCAGCGATGGCGTGGTAGCATCTCGGCGGCTGCAAAGGGAGGGGCTCACGTAAAAATCGGAGTGATTGCTGCTGTTCTCTCTATGATATCTGTGGGATGCCGCACCCGAGAGCCTTGGAGATGGTGGCGAAGCCAACGGCGGCGCCCTCTTGCGGCGCCAGCAGCGGGATCAGCATCAGCAGCACCACCACCGCCAGGTCCTGCGGTGGAATAACATGATAAGATATACGATATCAGATGGTAGGGCCTCGCGCCACACTAACATAGAGCCCAAAGCGTAACACCCTTAGCTTGATGTGCATCGCTTGAGCGCACCTGGAACAGCAGGATGGAGAAGGCGGCGCGTCCGTGCCGTGACCCCGTCTCCCCCCGGTCCGCCAGCACCTGAGAAATGAAGAACTGAAAATGAGCAACTTGCCAGTCAGCATGTCAGAGCATGCGGCAGGCTTGCACCTAAGAACTGCTTCGATCTGGAGGCAATGCGTAGACCTGTGAGCACTGCATGTTGGAGCACACACATGCAGGAGGTTGGGTATGTTGAATGCTAATTGGGCGAGACTGCTGGTTGCGCTTGCCGCTGGCGGATCTGACGTCAAACTCTACGGAAAATGGGAGCGCACCTGCATTGCGACGGCGGTGGAGGACAGCGCCAGGCCGCCGCCGAGGATGATGGCGCCGGGGCCGTGCACTGCTGCCAGCGCCGTCACCGTCGCCGCGATGGCGGCCGTCGACACCAGCACCTGCATGACACATCGATACGAATGTGAGCGCACGGCTTGCGATCAGGCAGACAGCAGTCCGTCTGCGAATCCCGCTGGCCAACAGCTTTTCATGGCGCCGGCACCATCGCCAGCGCCGTCACCGTCGTCGTAATGGCGGCGGTCGACACCAGCACACCTGCGTGAGGTCGACACCAGTGGCATGAGCATGTGAGGAACATGTTTGACAGCATTGTACATGCCAAGGCTGTGTTGAAGCTGATTCCGCGTCACGTGCCTGTCGAGGAGGCCTGTCGGAGAGACCTCCTCAGGTGCATTTGCAGGCGGAGTCAGCCCGGACACACCACTTCAACGTCGGCGGCGGCATTGGCGGCGGCGTGCAGCTGTTTTGGCAACAGCACCGGAAAATAAACTTCAATGTTGAGAAATGATGTGAAAGTGTGATAACGTAGATGTTAATAGATGATGTAATAAATGACGTAATAAAGTTGTGCTAAGTAAACAGCCCGCACCTGCCAGGCCGCCGAGGCCGAAGACGAACTTCTGCATGGAGCGCAGCCGCTCAGCGACAGCTCCAGAGTGCACGAAATTTCGAAGACCAGTTTCACGTCTCAGAATCACAAAGATTCACAGGTGCCCAGCAGAATGACTACCTGCATGCCGCCGAGGCCGAAGACAAACTTCTGCATCGAGCGCAGCCGCTCGAGCGACAGCTCCAGGCCGATGTTGAAGAGGAGGAAGACGACGCCCAGCTCTGCGAGGTGGCGCACCCCCGCCACGTCCCGCACGATGCCTGCGGATTGACAGGAATTAGTTGAGTATTGCAGTTGCTTTCATGCATGTTGGAGAGCAGGAACACGACGCCCAGCTCTGCAAGGTGGCGCACTCCCGCCACGTCCCGCACGATGCATGTGGGTGAAAAATAATCCAACGCGCTATATGTCATAATAAGGCACACAACGCCCAGCTTCGCCAGGTGGGCGCACCCCCTCCACGTCGCGCATGATCTGAAGAACAATCGCACTCGCGAGGTTGTATAAACTGTGCACATGTGACTGGCACATCAGAACCCTCGACCATAGGCTACAGCAATCACATCCAGCCAACGGTGTATGTTTGGCAGGCGTTGCAGGTGCTTGGATCCAACGGCGCGGGTGTCTTGACATGGCAGCGCGTTCAGCCTTTGTCGGGTAGAAAACCCAGCATAGGGCCGCCACCGCATCACTCGAGCTATCTGTAGGCTGACACCAGTGCAGGTTCACAGCGCAACGGGGTAGATAAGTTGTTGTTGGCGCGCCCACCCAGAACATGCTGGGCTGTCGTCGTCAATGGATGTGAGCGCAGCAGTTCGAAGATAAAGTTCATTCAGAAGGCCAGAAATGAAGACGTACCCAGGGCATGCGGGCCGATGAGCGCGCCGCCGGCCAGGAAGCCCAGAACTGGACTGCCGCCAGGAATCTTGCACACGGCGGGGACGACCAGCACGGAGGTGAACAACAGCCAGATGGTCTCCAGCAGCCCTTCCTCGTGCCGCAGCGTCTCCGGCAGCGGGATCTTGCTCAGCATCGTCTTCGCCATCAGCTGCAGCTGCAGGCAGGAGGCAGGAGGTGCTCAACAACCTGTATGCACGCGACCATCGATTACTTTAAGGTTAGATGGTTTCCGGCATGCTCTCCTCATGGCGCAGCATGTTTGGCAGCGGGATCTTGCTCAGTATCGTGTTCGCCATCAGCTGCAGCTGCGGGCAGGAGGCAGGAACAAGAAAGGTGTCAGTGTCAGTGTCAGGCAGGCAGCAGGAAGCAGGCCCCCCTCAATGCGCAGCGCTTCCGGCAGTGGGATGTCTCTCAGCATCGGCTTCGCCGTCGGCTGCATCTGCAAGGCAAAAAACAGAGTGGGTTGCCAGCGTCTCCAGCATCATCATTGGTCAGCATCGACTTCACACCGTGAGCTGCAGCTGCAGGGCATGAGAAGAGGAGAGATGAGTTTGGGCCCCGAGTGTGCTTGCTCAAGATCGTCCTCGCCATCAGCTGCAGCTGCGGGTCGGAGGCAAAGGGAGATGCGAACGCGTTGGGGTTTTATGTTCCGCATCGTCTTCGACTGGAGCTGCAGCCGCGGAACTGAACCACAAGGCAACTCCTGGGCATGGCTGGTGGCGGCGGGCTGCCGCCTTTTCGCACCAAGTTACCCTCCCTGGCAATTGTGCTACACAGAGGGATGTCGTTTCGGTGCAACACAGACGCAGAGGTGGCCTGCCGGGGAGGGCGCACGCATTTGATTATGCAAACACACGGCAATCTACCTTTTCGAGGTACTGGCCCAGAGCCAGTATGGAGGCTTTGGCGGGGGCGCCCCAGGGCGTCTGCAGGTAGCCATAGCCCGCGAGGCAGGCCACCACCAAGCCCAGCGCCAGTTCCTTCTTGTGCCTGTGATTAGGGTGATGTTATGTTATGATTCAGCAAGCGGGTGCACATATGCTCGCTTTGCGTTCAACACATGCCAATATGTTGTAAGGTCTGAAAAGGACGCACTTCTTCCAGAAGGGCAGCTTGGTCTCTGCAGCCTCCCACTCGTCAAACGACTTCATAGTTGGCGCTGCGTCCTTGCCCTTTGCCGCTGCGCCCTTCGCCCCGTCCACCTGCAGCAGCGCACAGTAGCCCTTGAGCAAGCATGCAGTGCTGTGAAGAACTCACACTGCTTGCTGAGGTGTCGCTGCGGCCACGCCCTTCCGCACCATCCACCTGCAGCGCCGCATGTTGACTTTGAGCATCTGTCAAGCCATGTTGTCACCAGAGATCGTGCCGTTTGATTGGGACCAGCGCCGGCACAGAGCCAACCCCAATTTGTGCTCAGCGCACGTTAAGTATGTTTCGCCCTGCACAGCAGTCCGAGATCTCAACATTAACACAGAGCAGTCGGGCCGAATCAGTCCTTGCGCCCTGCCCAGCACCCACCGTCGCAGTGGAGGCAGATGGCAGTGATAACGCCGTCGGGCGGCGGCCGCAGCGCTGCGGTCGTGACGTCGTCGAAGGATGCTGGACTTGAATGATGATGATGAAAATTGGCTAAACAGATGCAACTTTTGCAAACTTCAGACTACTGTGACCGGAAGGCTGCCGGGACGATGATGACGCCGGCAGGGGCCAGCCGCAGTGCCGCAAGCGGGGCGCGGTCAAGGGACGCGGCCTGTACAGGAATGCTACGGTTCTGGAGCAGCCAATTCTCAGCTCAAGTCTGTCATGTTTTGTATGCACCGTCGCAGTGGAGGCTGTCGGGACGGTGACCACGCCGCCGGGCGGCGGCCGCAGCGCCGCTAGCGGGTCGTCGTCGAAGGAGGCCGTCGGCAGCGGCCCGGCGGTTTTCTTTCTGGGGGAAGAGGATGGCCCCGGCGGCGCCGCGAGCGCCTGTGGTTCCAGATCGAGGGCCTGCTCCACCGCCTGCGCTATCCGCTCCGCCTTCCTGCAGGATGTGCGGCACGATTCGTAAATAATGTTCACTTGTGATCAATGACGAATGCTGTTCAGGCAGCGCCGCGAGCGCCTGCGGCTCTAGGTCCAGAGCCTGCTCCACGGCCTGCACGATCCGCTCCTGTGTGCATCGATAAAGAAAACATCGGAAAGTGGTTGTGTATTTGACTTGGCCGTGAGGCGGCGCCGACAGCGCCTGTGGTCCAGGTCTAGAGCCTGCTCCACCGCCTGCGGCCTTCCTGAAGACATTGAAACAGAGAGTCTCGGCAAGTTTGACCCTTTCATTTACAAAAGGTGTTGTGGCGGCGGCGCCAGTGCCTCGGCTCGCTGTCCAGAGCCTGCTCCACTGCCTGTGCAATCCGCTCCGCCCTCTTGCGGGTCAAGTTGTGCCCAGAGTTGAGACACCTTACTGTCTGCAGCCTGCAAGGCATCGGCGCCTGCTTCAGGACCTGTGCCATTTGGCTTGCTGTCCTGCTTCTTTGCCACGAAGCTCTCAAGGAGACCTCACCAGAGCACCGGCTCGCCGAGCGGCCTCCTCTGTTCGCCAGCAAGCAGGAGACGCGCCCTCAATGTACTACTTGCAGGCTTACCTGGCAGCCTCCATCGTGACCAGGTCCTCCGTCGGCCCCAAATCCCGCAGCTTCTGCAGCACGTTTGTCAGCGCGTGCTGCGTCTCCTTGGTTACTCTTTTGTCAAAATGCTTGATTATGGTACCATGTCTGCACCTGGCCGCCTCCAATGCGACCTGGTCCTCTGTCAGTCCCAAACCGCGCTCCTGCAGCGTCTTGTTGCTGTACGGACAAGGACCCTTCAAAATCGTATTCAATGAAACATCTGGATCAACATTCGATAGTCTGCACCTGGCGGCCTCCATCGCAACCTGGTCCTCCGTCGGTCCCAAATCCCGCAGCTCTTGGAGTGCTTTTGCGAGCGCGTGCTGCGTCTCTTTCACAACGGCTGCCGCCTCCATCTCGTCGCGCACGGCGCCGCCGGCGCGCTGCATTGCCACTGCGGCGGTTTCCTCCGCGGCCTCGGCGGCGGCCTCGGCAGCCTTGTGTCGCTCCTCCAGTGCGCCCACCTAAAGTGCAGTTTTCGAGGGCTCAAGACAGACACCATGAGGCTTTGAAACGCTGCATTAGGACCGCAGCTCTTCCCACAGACAGGATGTGGTCGCTTTTGCGGCTTGGGAATTGATCACTAGGGCTCAGTCCGAGCTGATCAGTCCGGGTCCAAGGGAACACACCTTCTCCTGCAGGTTGTCGGCAAAGTGCGACGCCTCCTCCAGCTGCTGCTGCTTCTCCCACAGCTGGCCCTCCAAGTCGGCATCGTCAGTGCCCACCGCCGCCTTGTCGCCATCCGCATCCGCCGCCCTTTCCTGGCCTGTAGTTTACGATAGGAATCACTTCGATTTCAGGGGCGCACAATGCGTGGCGGAGCTGGAGACTCTGGTCCGCGTCCGCTGGCCCCTCCTGGCCTGCAGGGCAAGGGCGCTCGGCTGAGCGGGGGTGCCACCGTGATGGAAAATATTGTCCGACCCTGGAGATCGGAAAAGAGCATAACGCGCACTGACGGTGGTGGCTCCCTCGGCCGCCTGCTCCGAGATCGCGCGGAGCAGGTCCGCCACCGCCGCAATGAGCTTTCCCTCTTGTCCAGTACACGAACCAGCGTGTCGGTCAAGTATATCGCTATTCATGTCCAGAAACTGGAGAGGATGGGGAGTTTGCGCACTGGCAGCGATGGTTTCCTCGGCCGCCTGCGCGGAGATCGCGCGCCGCAGATCAGCGACTGCCGCGATGAGCTGCTCGCGGTTGAAGACCGCCGCCTCCAACTCTGCGACCGCCTCCTCGGCGCGCCGCCGCGCCTTTTTCACTGCCTGCCGCGCCGTGATCGCGGCCTCCGCCACATGCTGCGCCTGTTTGGGAAGCATTCAGGAGCGCCGCTGTTAGTCTTTTCAAACAGAAACTTCATTCACGAAGTCTGTGTGTCTGAACGCCGACTCAGATTCCGCGACCGCCTACTCAGCGCGCCGCCGCGCGTTTTCCGCCGCCTGCCGCGCCGTGATCGCAGCCGCCGCCACATGCTGTGCCTGTTTGGAGCAGTTCACACATATTCGCAATGCAGGTGGCTGCCGTCAGCCCTCCCCGTCAGAGAGCTGTGGTGGTTGCTGACGCACGCCCGGTGGTCGCCGCCTCCTTTGCGCCATACCACGACACAACATGGTCCCAGCCATGCCAATCATCAAAAGTGATATGCAGTGAATGATATGCAGCGACTGATTGCATGTATCAATGCTGGCGACAGTCCTCACCTCATCCTCAAAGTGCTCCTTGAGGCTGGTGGCCTCGTTCTTGCGGTGGACCGCCCGCTCCAGGGCCTCCTTCAGGGGTGCCAGCTCCTCCAGCAGGTGTTCGTCCTCTATGATCAGGTCCTCCTGTATGCGTAGAGTAGTAGGATCAGGTGCCACAGGGAGGGCGTCAGCATGTGCCCTCTTTCGGACTGCATTTCTGGACCGCGGCTGCAGTGGGACGCAAAACAGGATGTTTATGCCATGTGGGTTGAGGTCACGCACTGGATGCACGGCCGCGCACCTCATCGAGCGTCGCCAGCGTCGTGTTGGGGCCCGAGTTGGGGCCCGACTCGTCCATGCTGACCGTCGCGCACACCCGCCTGCACGGCAACGCGGACTGCACATTGGCGTCGCCAATCCATGCGCGTTTGGTGCAGCGCCGGTGTGCACCATTGAATTGGAGAGCTGTTGTCGTCAATGCACGTCACGATGACCCAGCAGCAGGCGCGCGCAGAAGTGATGGCTGGAGAGTGATCCAGGGTTTCTCTCTCGGAACGAATCTTCTGACACAGGTATATGTGCTGACCTGGGTCGGGCAGGCTCATGTTGTGACGGAGGTCTATGCTGCCATCGGCCAAGCTGTCGCTGCTGGAGAGCTCGGTACTGGAAAAGGCCCCCGGCAACGAGCCGCGCAGGTCGCTGATCCAGCGCATGTGCGGCGACAGGCGGCCGGATTGCTGATCGCTGAAGAGCTGCCATCGGCAGCATACTGTAACCCGCTGGCAGGATCAGAGGTTGTGCATGTCACGTCTCGGAAGGGACCAGTGATGCTTTCGACTCCTTTCGGTGGGTGAGTGAGACCGATGCGTGTTGTAGATGCTCCCAGATCAATTCGAACTGCAGAATTTAGATTGTGAATCAGACAGCGTGTCGCGGCGCGGTGTCCCAGGAAAGTCCTCTTGACTGGGGGATGTTCGTTGTTGCGCTGCTCATACCCAGTGTGGGCAGATTAATTCACTCGGTGTGTTTGTAATTAATTAATTAAAAACACGATGTTATTAATTATGTTACTAATCCCTTCCTGACCGCCACTGAAGCTGAAACACCTCGGGAAAA
>JAABUL010002275.1_pt1 | contig 32369 bp, 26 predicted proteins | sample 5559151 | NCBI WGS metagenome assembly JAABUL01 (sample SAMN10711876, study PRJNA513368) | rock metagenome | isolation source: Antarctica rocks | place: Antarctica: Victoria Land, Pudding Butte sud | reverse complement strand
CGAGATATTCGAGAGCGACGATTTAGACAATGACTAGCTAGTGAATCAATAGCTAGAGAATCGATAGCTAGAGAATCAATTTTTCGAGAGTAGACTTTTGAAGTAAAGATATTCGCTGAGATGACTTTGAAGAAGATAAACTGCGAAGCAAAGATAATTCAAGCTTAGATAGAATCAGAGCAGAGCTCTCAGTAACTTTTGCTGTATGATTGAATGCAAGATATATGACGTGACTTTGTAGAGAATAAACTGCGAAGCAGAAGATAATAAAAGATTTAAATAATTGCATGATCTTACAAAGTAGTAGATGAGCTACTCTGTCATCAAATATTCAACATTATAGTTTTTTATTTTCTTTATTTTCTTGTTTTCTTGTTTTCTTATTTTCTTATTCTTTTATTTTTGAACTCAGAAAGATAGTTTTATCATCAATCTTTGAAATTGACAATGAGATTCATCTGTACATGATGTTGACTATGAATCTTTTGATTATATTCTGTGTTTAAATAGAAGTTAGAAGAGTTAAGAGATCTCAATTCAACGCAGTTCAAATGATGTTAAAACGTTGCGTGATCAGAAAAATTATCATGCAGAGTTTTCACTCATGCAACAATCTTTTCTTCTAACAATCACAATTGATTTATGAAGAAGATTAATGACATGTCAATGTCTAAAAGATAAAAAGATACTGCTAGTGATTAAACAACTCAGATGAAGAGTCTGAAAGTTGTAACTACAAGTGATCAAAGAATTTGCAATTCATTGACTGCGTTGATATTGAAACATCTTCATTACATTGACAATGTCATCAAGTAATTGATGAAAAGATATCAGATAGAATAGTTGTTTCAAGTATTGAGAGTCGTGACTACAATGCTTGAAGAAGTAATGACTTGTTGATCATGCTGATATACTGAAAGAACTTGAACTCATCTTCTTTACTTGATGTCAAGTCATACATTTATCTACATGAAAAATTGAGAGTGCAAAAGCAATCAGAATGCATTTTCTTTTATTGATCAGAGTCAAACATTGAATGATTGCAATCACATGTTTATACTAACAATTTATTCAACATCTACGTGACATAAGTCAAATCAAGAGAAGAAAAGAATTATTTAGTACAATCATACTTTATCTTTTCATCATGCACATCTTTCTTTCATCACATCTTTCTCTGCTCAATGAATGACAATCATTAAGCAAGAGAACGCAGTTTTTGACACTACAATCACAAGCATCATGAGTGCAACAAAATTGACTTCATGATTAAAGATCGAAGATCGAAGCATCGTTGTATAGAATATCATTAATGAAGAGCAAAGCAAAGATGATGCATCATAATTAAACAGCACAAACACTCTCATCAAGAGTTTGCTTAAGCATCATGTGTTAAATAAAAGCTATAGATTCATTACTGATAATATAGTGTCAATTTTATTGTTTCAACAATGTGAAATCATCATGTAGTCAATGAGTGATTTTTTTTCTCAAAGAGTTTTGTTCATTTGATACACATAACATAGTTTTTCTCATGAGTTGAACTTAAATTGATGTCACAAGAATGTATGAATTCAAATCAAATCAAATTAAATCAATCTTTGAAGAAATTACTTTAAAAAACATGATGATGAAATAAAGATAGTAATTGTAATTGTAATTCATACATTCTTATGACATTGATTTAGACTCGACTCATGAGAGACTCTATGCTATTTATATCAAGTGAACAAAACTCTCTGAGAGAGAAAATCACTTGTCATCTATACGACTGCTTCACGCAGTCGAAACAATGAGATTGACACTGTGTTATCAAGTAATGAATTTATAGCTTCTATTCAGCGTGTGACGCTCAAGTAAACTCTTGATGAGAGTGTCTGTGCTGCTTGATTATGATGCATCATCTTTGCTCTGCTCTTCATTGATGATATTCTATACAATGATGTTTCGATTTGATTCTCGATTTGAAGATGAAAGACGTTTTCTTTGCACTCATGATGCTTATGATTGTAACATACGTAGAGCTGTGTTCTCTTACTCAATGATTGTCATTCATTGAGCAGAGAAATATGTGATGAAAGAGAGATGCACATGATGAGAAGATAAAGTGTGATTGTACTGAGTAACTCTTTTCTTCTCTTGATTTGACTTGTGTCATGTAGACGTTGAATGAATTGTTAGTATAAATGTGCAATCGCAATCGTTCGATGTTTGACTCTGATCGATGAAAGAGAATGCATTCTGATCGTTCTCTTGAGCTCTCAATTTTCCACGTGAATAGATGAATGACTTGACGTCAAGTAAAGAAGATGAACTCAAGCTCTCTCAGTATATCAGCATGATCGACGAGTCACTACTTCTTCGAGCACTGTAATCACGTCTCTCAATACTTGAGATGACTATTTTATCTGATATCTTTTCATCAATTACTCGACAACATTGTTGATGTGATGAAGATGTTTCAATATCAATGCAGTCGACGAGTTGCAAATTCTTCGATCACTTGTAATCACAACTCGCAGACTCTTCATCTGAGTTGTCTTTTTCACTAATAGTATCTTTTCATCTCTTACTGACATCGACATGTCATTAATCTTCTTCATAAATCGATTGTGACTGTTAGGAAAAATGTTGTCGCATGAGTGAAAACTCTGCATGATGACTTTTCTGATCACGCAACGTTCTAACATCATTTGAACTGTGTCAAATTGAGATCTCTTGACTCTTTTAACTTCTATTTGAACACAGAATAAAATCAAAAGATTTGTAATCAACATCATGTACAGATGAATCTTGTTATCAGTCGAAATAAAGATAGTAAAGAATGAGTTAGTAAAAAGAATTAAAATAAAAGCTTTGTTAAAAATCAAATAATAATAATAAATTCATACACTTTTGTGACATCGATTAGATCGACTCATGAGAAACTTTATGCTATTTATATTGAGTGAACAAAACTTTTTGAGATAGAAAATCACTTGCAATCTACATGATTGCTTCATGCAGTTGAAACAGTGAGTTTTGAAACTATGTATCAAATTTGTTCACGTTAATTGCATGTTAAAGAATGAGTATTCTAGTCACTTTAAATTGCTTCAAGAGCTTTGTTTTCATCATTATCTTCACTACTGCTTTGAGATTCTTTGTGATGATGATGATTATTTAATAGTTTAAGAAGTTAACATTTTGTAACATTCTTGATTGCAGATGTGATCAGTTTGAACAGTGCATGAGTACATGCTTCGTTGTCTGATGACTTCATTTGCAGTTGCATTGCAAACTATTCATGTCTGAAATGTTTCTAAAGTGCAGATAAATGTTCAGATCTATGCATTCAATTTTGATGTGCATTGCAAGAGTGCTTTCTGCTTTCTGAAAATCATCACGCATTTTTATCATCTTATTGCTCAGATGCAATCTTTATGCTGAAATTGCATTGATGTTTGCAACGTGTTCTCTGTACTTTTCTCATTGTTGATTTCATTGATCTTTGTGATACTGTATTATTGCGATGCTATCACTTGTTGAAATCATTGTGAAAAAGAGAATGTGTCATCTGCATCTTGACTGTATCTTTGCATCTTCTTGAATGAAAACATTCAGAAGTATTATTTTCTTGATGACGAGTGAGCGAGAAATAACGTGATTAACTTTCGTCAAACAAGCGTGTATTAGTTTGCATGCTTGTCTGATCTCTTGCGTTTGATCATTGACTCAACTGTGTAGCGTGATCTTGTTCTGTAGCATGTTCAGATGAACATGTAGCAAACTTGTGTATGTTTCTGTCTTTAGAGTTTTGATGTTTACTCTTTTGAATGCTTTTGCTACATGATGCAAAGTCTGATTCTGAAGTATTTCTAGTCTGCATTCTTTGCTTGACAATTCATCTTTCTTGTCATGCTGATGTCAGACTAACACTTCAAATACAATTTTTGATCTCACTACTGCTGAGTATACTTGTCTCACTTTTGTGAAGATAGCTTCTCATGTGAAGACTTCAAGATGACTAAGTGTCAGCATTCTTGTGACGTGATTCATCTTTATTTGTTGAAGATGCATGTTTCATTGCAGTTTCATGTTCAGTTGCATCTCTAGAACTCATACATCTGATTTCAATTTAATAATTGAGCTTTCTATTTATATGTTAATCATCATGTTGAATCTCTTCAATTTTCTAGTGAAATGCGTAAGCTCATACTTTTCTGATGCAATCGTTGCATCATGAGTGCAAACTTATTTCGTGCAAACATTGTGTGCTTTGCTCAATGTTTTGCAGATTTCTTCAGTGAATTTGTTGTAGACTAGAATGTTAATATCATTTACAAAGTTAAGCACTTTGATTTTAATTTTCAATGCTTTGCATTTTTCAATTAAACTTACGTTGAAAAATAGAAAGAGAATTGATAAAATGAGAAATCTTTGTGATATGTCTGCATTTATCTTGCGCATGTTGCTCATTTGTTCATTGAATATTAGCGACGTTTCTTGATTCTTTAGAAAGCTGCATGTTCATTTGATTATGTAGCTTAACATTCTTTTCATTTTCAGCATATGCAGAAGTCTGACGTGTGAGACTTGATTGAATGCTTCGATGATGTTTAAGCTTAGCATGAAGATCACATATTTGATTTCACAGTCTCACACTGTGTGAACTTGATCTATTAGTAGATTTAACGTTGAGATCACAAATCACTTGCATTTTGCTCTCATTTGAGCATTTGATAGCATGTGATGAGTCTCAACTATGTCACTCAGTCTTTTGATCATGATTGACTTCAGCGCTTTGCTCATGATATTGAGCAAAGCAATGAGTCAATACGTCTTCAAATCAATATAGTTGCTTTTCTTCAATTTATATAGTACTATTGTCTGAGTCTTTTTGAACTGCTTCAAATGATACTTGTGTATTATGCATGCATTGAATAAACTCGTCAATACTGAGATCAGTTCTGCAAGACTTGCTTGAAGCACTCTGTTTGAAATATTTGAAGCACTTGATGCTTTGTCTGCTTTTACTTATTTAATTGTTTGCTTCACTTCATCTTCTGTGATGCATGAATTGAATAAGACTGTCAGAAATATGAATGATTTTGCAATGTTGTTGACATTCACTTAAGAAGATGAGAAAAAGAACTTTTCTTGCAGTATCTTGATTTTTTTCTTGAACGTCGTTATCATATGATTGATGTCGCTTTGCTTCAGTGATGAAAACTGAGAAAGCTTTTTAGATAGCTGACTTTTGATTCTAACTCATTTTGCAAAGCATCATATTGATTTGAGTGCTTTGCTCAGCTCATGCATTTGTGTTCTGAAGTGTGTGCATTTCATTTGTTAAATGATCTTGTTTTTATGATCATTGTGCTTCAGATATTCATTCTACACTTCTAATGTATCTTATGTTTTTCATATGATTCACAGTCATCTTGATTTCATTACTACTTTGAAGCAACTTTGATTTCAAAAGTCTCTTGCTTGATTTAATGACTTTGTCAAGAGAGTAGATTTCTCAATGATTTTCTGTAGCACTCTGATAATTTTACATACTTTGACATTCATCATAGTCTTGTTGTCTAAAGAATGTTTCAAAGATAGATGTATTTGCAGATAAACACTCAATGCTTCTGTATTCATTTTTTTCAAAGTTGTTGAGTCAAGAGTTGCATTTATCAAAAATATGTTGTATACATTGCATGCAACATACATAGAGCACAATCTCTATGCTGATTTTTCTCTTAGACTCAAGAGATTACTCAAAGAGTTTTCTTGCAACAGATTCACAGTTCAAGATGAACGAGATTTCTCACTGCTCAGATTTCAACAGTTTACTTCTTAAGCATGAGTTGCAAACATTTCATCTGCAATATGCATGTGTATTGCAGTTAATTTCTTCTTTAATCACATTGATATGTGCTACTGTTTTCTTAAGCTATACAGATGATGTCTTTGACTAGAGATTAACTTTATCATCAAGACATTTGAAAGTCAAAGCTCAGTGAAGAGATGAGATTCTTGAGATCGACAGTTGTTGTCATTGTATATCATGCTTTACAGACGCTTGCTTCACTTGTAAGATGTGCAACTCATCTGTTTCATGTTATCTGTAAAGATTTCTCTTATGCAGATTGATCATGTCTTGCAGAAATGTTCATATGTTATACTTTTAATCAGACAGCATAGTTTGATCATTCTTTATTAACTCGCTTGTGTTTCTCTTCTTTTAACAAAGTCTTCTCGTCAACGTATTGCTCACATATAGAATGTCTGTGTCTGAACGTCTGTTAAATGATATTAATGAGACTCTCAAGTTTGTCTGTGTCAAACTTAACAAGTCTTGTGAGTTGCTTATGTTGTAGTAACAGACATGCAGTCTTAACAAAATCTATACATAGTTAGCATGTAAATTTAAAGAATGTTCGTGATTCAAGTTCTTTTTGCTAATCACTCTCAACAAATTAAACACAAGAATATTCTGTCTCAGTTCTTGTCATTGCAACGACAAGATACTGAATTGAATGATTTTCATAAGCGATTTTTCTTGTAGTTCTGCATTCTATTTAACTTTCTCATCTGCATGCAGATTACTTATAGCATGCGCATTGAGATTATCAAAGTCTGCGCAATCGCGAAAACTCTGTATGCAATCAATGCACAGTGCTTCATCATTACGCAGCATCTCAATGTCATTCAAACTTTTGATAATCTTTAAATTTTACTGTAGCTAAACAGTAAATTTGTAATCAGCATTGCATACAGATGAGTTTCATCGCTGATTTAAAATATTATATTATCATATCATTTTTATAAATCTTTGTTTATTCATTTAGTAAATTGAGTTATTATGATTTTAATTATTTTAAATTCTTCTTAAAAGTAATAATTTAATAATTAAGCATGATGACAGTAATATAATTGTAATAAAGTTATAATAACAATATTTTAAAATTGTAAAACAACATATTAGAAAATGAATATTGCATAATAATAATAAATTCATACATTCTTATGACATTGATTAAATTGACTCATGAGAAACTCTATGCTATGTGTATTGAGTGAACAAAACTCTCTGAGATAGAAAATCACTCACTATTTATGCAACTGCTTCATGCAGTCAAAATGACAAGATTAAAACTATGTATCAAATTTGTTCATATTGATTGCATGTTAAAGAATGAGTGTTTTAATCACTTTAAATTGCTTCAGAAGCTTCGTTTTCATCATCATTCTTGCTGCTGCTTTAAGATCTTTCGTGATCGCGATGATTATTCAATAGTTTAAGAAGTCAATGTCACGTAGCATTCTTAATTGCAGATGTGTTCAGTTCAAGTAATGCATGATGAATATTGCATAATAAAATCAGAAAGTGAAAAAGCAGAAAATGAACTTTCTTTTAATATTAATAAATAGTTAACTTAAACAACACTTCAATGTAATGAACTATAAAAGAAACAAAAGTTAATAATTATTTAATCAAAGATTAAAATTTTGCAAATTATTAAAATGATGAAGAAAAATTATTTAACTTTTACTTAAGTTTTTGACTGACAACAAGATTCATTTGTACATGATGTCAACTACGAATCTTTTGATTCTATTCTGTGTTTGAATAGAAGTCAAAAGAGTCAAGAGATTTCAATTCAATGCAGTTTGAACAATGTTAAAACGTTGCATGATCAGAAAAGTCATCATGCAGAGTTTTCACTCATGTGACAACATTCTTTCTAACAGTCACAATCGATCTACGAAGAAGATTAATGACATGTCAATGTCAGTAAGAGATGAAAAGATACTACTAGTGAAAAAGACAACTCAGATGAAGAGTCTGCAAGTTGTGACTATAAGTGATCAAAGAATTTGCAACTCGTTGACTGCGTCAATATTGAAACATCTTCATCACATTGACAATGTCATCAAGTAATTGATGAAAAGATATCAGATAGAATAGTTGTCTCAAGTATTGAGAGACGTGACTACAGTGCTCAAAGAAGTAGTGACTCATCGATCATGCTGATATACTGAGAAGACTTGAACTTATCTTCTTTACTTGACATCAAGTCATTCATTTATTCACATGAAAAATTGAGAGCTCAAGAGAATGATCAGAATGCATTCTCTTTCATTGATCAGAGTCAAACATTGAATGATTGCAATTGCACGTTTATACTAACAATTCATTCAACGTCTACGTGACACAAGTCAAATCAAGAGAAGAAAAGAGTTACTCAGTACAATCATACTCTATCTTCTCATCGTGTGCATCTCTCTTTCATCACATATTTCTCTGCTCAATGAATGACAATCATTGAGTAAGAAAACACAGCTCTACGTACGTTACAATCATGAGCATCATGAGTGCAAAGAAAACATCTTTCATCTTTGAATTGAGAATTGAATTGAAACATCGTTGTATAGAATATCATCAATGAAAAGCAGAACAAAGACGATGCATCATAATTAAGCAGCACAGACACTTTCATCAAGAGTTTACTCAAGCATCACATGCTGAATAGAAGCTATAGATTCATTACTTGATAACACAATGTCAATCTCATTGTTTCAACTGCGTGAAGCAGTCGTATAAATGACAAGTGATTTTCTTTCTCAGAAAGTTTTGTTCACTCGATATAAATAGCATAAAATCTCTCATGAGTTGAGTTTAAATCAATGTCACAAGAATGTATGAATTACAATTACAATTACAATTACAATTTTACTTAAGTTTTCATTAAAGAATTTAAATGATTTATGCATTATCATTTTCATAGTATTGATGAAAGTAAAATGAAATCATCATAAAATCATTTTATAAAAGTAAAGATTTTCAATGCTTTTAAAAAGTTATTATGATAAAATCATAAAAAATATTGTAATTGTAATTGTAATTGTAATTGTAATTCATACACTCTTGTGACATCAATTTAGACTCAACTCATGAGAAACTCTATGTTATTTATATCGAGTGAACAAAACTCTCTGAGAAAGAAAACTACTCGTTGTCTATACGACTGCTTCATGCAGTTGAAACAATGAGATTGACATTGTATTACCAAGTAATGAATCTATAGCTTCTATTCAGCGTGTGATGCTTGAGTAAACTTTTGATGAAAGTGTCTGTACTGTTTGATTATGATGCATCATCTTTGCTCTGCTCTTCATTGATGATATTCTATACAATGATGTTTCGATTCGATTCTCGATTCGAAGACGAAAGATGTTTTCTTTGCACTTGTGATGCTCATGATTGTAACATACGTAGAGTTGTGTTCTCTTACTCAATGATTATCATTCATTGAGCAGAGAAATATGTGATGAAAGAGAGATGCACACGATGAGAAGATAGAGTGTGATTGTACTGAGTAACTCTTTTCTTCTCTTGACTTGACTTATGTCACGTAGACGTTGAATGAATTGTTAGTATAGACATGCAATCGCAATCGTTCAATGTTTGACTCTGATCAATGAAAGAGAATGCGTTCTGATCGTTCTCTTGAGCTCTCGATTTTTCATGTGAATAGATGAATGACTTGATGTCAAGTAAAGAAGATGAGCTCAAGTCTTCTCAATATATTAGCGTGATCAACAAGTCACTACTTCTTCGAGCATTGTAATCACGTCTCTCAATACTTGAGATGACTATTTTATCTGATATCTTTTCATCAATTACTCGATGACACTGTCGATGTGATGAAGACGTTTCGATATCGACGCAGTTGATGAGTTGCAAATTCTTTGATCACTTGTAATCACAACTTGCAGACTCTTCATCTGAGTTGTCTTTTTCACTAGTAGTATCTTCTCATTTCTTACTGACATCGACATATCATTAATCTTCTTTGTAGATTGATTGTGACTGTTAGAAGAAGTGTTGTTGCATGAGTGAAAACTTTGCATGATGACTTTTCTGATCACGCAACGTTCTAACATCATTCAAACTGCGTTGAATTAAGATCTCTTGACTCTTTTGACTTCTATTTGAACACAGAATAGAATCAAAAGATTTGTAGTCAACATCATGTACAGATGAATCTCGTTGTCAATCATCATAAAAAATATAAAAAAATAATAATAATAATAATAATAATAAATTCATACATTCTTGTGACATTGATTAAATCAACTCATGAAGAACTTTATGCTATTTATATCAAGTGAACAAAACTTTCTGAGATAGAAAATCACTTGCAGTTTATACAACTGCTTTATGCAGTTAAAACAATGAGTTTTGAAACTATATATCAAATTTGTTTGCGTTGATTGCATGTTAAAGAATGAATGTTCTAGTCACTTTAAATTGCTTTAAGAGCTTCATTTTCATCATCATTTTTGCTACTGCTTTGAAACTTTTTGTGATGATGATAATTATTTAATAGTTCAAGAAGTCAGCATCTTGTAACATTCTTGATTGCAAATGCAATCAGTTCAAGCAATGCATAAGTACATGCTTCATCATCTGATGATTTCATTCGCAGTTGCATCATAAGCTATTCATGTCTGAAATGTTTTTAAAGTGCAAATAAATGTTCAGATTTATGCGTTTAATTCTGATGTGTATTATGATTCTAGCTATCATCTATGTTGATGACTATGTTGATGACTATGTTGATGACTATTCTGAGAGCTATCATCAATCGCTCATCGCTAGAGCATAGACTTGTTTCAAAATCAACTTTATTCAGAGTTAGCTTATGTTCTTCTGAATCATATAAATAGTCAACTCTTCTCTTCTAGATACTTTTCTTTCTTAGCATTTATATACTTGTTACATTACACTCATATGACTCACTTTATGCTGATCTCTAACATTATATAAATGCTTCTTCATTACAGACGAAGTGAAATAATCTGCATCGATTTCTTCAAGTGCTTCTGCTAGTAGTTCTTCAACTCTCTATCGACTTTGATCTAGCAACTTACATTCATGCAGCAGCACTCATCTTTCTTCACTCATGCGTTGATCAGCGAGTATAAACAAACGATTGAAATCATTCAACTAGATCAAAGATCAGCAAATTAATCATTCATTCAGATTCACAAGAAATTTTTCAAATTTGTTGAACAATCAAACGAGATCAGTCATAGAACTGCGTGAAGTCTTTATCTCAAGAAGCAAACTCTCAGTGAGTCTGCTTCAATGACATCATCAATGCAATGATCTTCTCATCACTCTATTTATCAGTGAATCGATTCGTCTATCAGTTCACATGCAACTAGTGAGTCTGCTTCAATGACACGTTCAATAGTGAGTCTGCTACAAGAACAAATAACGATTGACCTTGTCAACAGAGTCAGTCACTCGATAGTTAGTCTGCTTGAATGACACTTGAAGTGAGTCTGCTACAAAGATAAATAATGATTGATCTTTTGATTGAGTTGATCAACGAATGAAACAAGCTTTACTATGTAGTAGATCTGAATCAGAAGTGAGTCTGCTTCAATGACATGATCAATGCAATGATCTATCTACTCACATCGCTCTATCTATCAGTGAATCGATCTATCTCGAGTTTCTGTTCAACTAGTGAGTCTGCTTCAATGACACTGTCAATGCAATGATTTATCTTCTCATCATTCTACTCATCAGTGAATTGATTCGCCTACTCGTTCATATGCAACTAGTGAGTCTGCTACAATGACACTGTCAATGCAATGATTTATCTTCTCATCATTCTATTTATCAGTGAATTGATCTGTCAACTCATTCACATGCAACTAGTGAGTCTGCTTCAATGACACTTCTACCTTGCATAGTGAGTCTGCTACAATAGACATTTCGATTCTACACAAGACTAAGAAAATACATTCATGCAAACATGAATCGTTGAAGAAGAGAGATAATGTTATGATTCTAACTATCATTTATGTTGATGACTATGTTAATGACTATGTTGATGACTATTCTGAGAGCTATCGTCGATCGCTCATCGCTAAAGCATAGACTTGTTTTGAAGTCAACTCTATTCAAAGTTAGCTTATATTCTTCTGAGTCATATAGATAGTCAATTCTTTTCTTCTAGATACTTTTCTTTCTTAGCATTTATATACTCGTTACATTACATTCATATGACTCGCTCTATGCTGACTTCTAACAATGTGCATTGCAAGAATGCTTTCTGCTTTCTGAAAATCATCATGCATCTTTATCATCTTATTGCTCAGATGCAATCTTTGTGCTGAAATTGCATTAATGTTTGCAACATATTCTTTGTACTTTTCTCATCATTGATTTCATTAATTCTTGTGATACTGCTTTATTGCAATGCTATCGCTTGTTGAAATCATTGTGAAGAAGAAAGTGTATCATTTATATTTCAACTGTATCTTTGCATCTTCTTGAATGAAAACATTCAGAAGTACTATTTTCTTAATGATGAGTAAGTAAGAAATGATGCGATTAATTCTTGTTAAATGAGCATGTATTAGTTTGCATGCTTGTTTGATTTCTTGCGTTCAATCATTGATTCAACTGTGTAACGTGATCTTGTTCTATAACATGTTCAAATGAACATGTAGTGAACTCATGTATGTTTCTGTCTTTAGAGTTTCAATGTTTACTCTTTTGAACATTTCTGCTACATGATGCAAAGTCTGATTCTGAAGTGTTTCTAGTCTGTGTTCTTTACTCAACAGTTCATCTTTCTTGTTACGCTGATGTCAGACTGATGTTTCAAATGCAATTTCTGATCTTACTACTGCTGAATATACTTGTCTCACTTTTGTGAAAATAGTTCTTCATGTGAAAACTTTAAGATAACTAAGTGTCAGCATTCTTGTGATGTGATTCATTTTTATTTATTAAAGATGTGCATCTCATTGCAGTTTCATGTTCAGTTGCATTTCTAGAACTCGTATGTCTGATTTCAATTTAATAACTGAGCTTTTTATTTATATGCTAGTCATCATGTTGAATCTCTTCAATTTTCTAGTGAAATGCGTGAGCTTGTACTTTTCTGATGTGAATGTCACGTTATGAGTGCAAGCTTATTTCGCGCAAACGTCATATGCTTTGCTCAATGTTCTGCAGATTTCTTCAGTGAATCTGTTGTAGACTAGAATGTTAATATCATTTACAAAGTTAAGCACTTTGATTTTAATTTTCAGTGCTTCGCATTTTTCAATTAAACTTGCGTTGAAGAATAAAAAGAGAATCAATGAAATAAAAGATTTTTGCAATATGTCTGCGTTTATCTTGCGTATATCACTCATTTATTCATCAAATATTAGCAATGTCTCTCGATTCTTTAGAAAGCTGCATGTTCATTCAATTATGTAACTCAACGTTCTTTTCATTTTCAGCGTATGCAGAAGTTTGACATGTGAGACTTGATTAAATGCTTTGATGACATTTAAGCTTAGCATGAAGATCACATATTTGATTTCACAGCTTCACACTGTGTGAACTTGATTTATTAATAGATTTAATGTCAAGATCATGAATTGCTTACATCTTACTTTCATTTGAGCATTTGATAGCATGTGATGAGTCTCAACTATGTCACTCAATCTTTTGATCATGATTGACTTCAGCGCTTTGCTCATGATATTAAGCAAAGCAATGAGTCGATACATCTTTGAATTAATATAATCACTTTTCTTCAATTTGCATAGTACTATTGTCTGAGCTTTTTTGAACTGCTTCAAATGATACTTGTATGTTATGCATGCATTAAATAAACTCGTCAGTATTGAGATTAATTTTGTAAGACTTGCTTGAAGTGCTTTGTTTGAAATATTTGAAGCACTTGATGCTTTGTCTGCTTTTACTCATCTGATTGTCTGCTTCACTTCATCTTTCGTGATGCGTGAATTGAATGAGACTGTCAGAAATATGAATGACTTTGCAATGTTGTTGACATTCACTTGAGAAGATGAGAGAAAGAACTTTTCTTGCAGTATTTTAATTTTTTTCTCGAATGTCATTGTCATATGATCAATGTTGCTTCGCTTTAATGACGAAAACTGAGAAAGTTTTTTAAATAGCTGACTTTCAATTCTAACTCATTTTGCAAAGCATCATATCGATTTAAGTGCTTCGCTCAACTCATGCATTTGTGATCTGAAGTGTGTGCATTTCGTTTGTTAAATGATCTTGTTTTTATGATTGTTATGCTTCAAATATTTATTTCATGCTTCTAATGTGTCTTGCATTTTTCATATGATTCGCAGTCATCTTGATTTCATTACTACTTTGAAGCAGCTTTGATTTCAAAAGTCTCTTACTTAATTTGATGACTTTGTCAATTAACGATAAAATAGCATTGTTGTTGATGAATTCAGTCATAGATAATCAGGTGAATCAATCATCTTGCATGTATGAGCAATAGCTTCGTAGATATCATTTCACATTCTGATTCGCTCTTTCTATTTGATCATCAATTTGCAAATGATAATCTGTGAATAGTTTTATCTTGATATCAAGTCTCAGACATAAAGACTTTCAAATAATCAATATGAATTGTGAATCATGATCAAACACTATTGATCTTGATAGTTCATGAATTCTGAAGACTCATATCAACAGTAGCTTGACTGTCTGTTCTGCAAAGATTTCTTTGTCATTTGATCAACATGATATATAATGTCATTTCTTAAACAATTGATCTATGACTGTTAGAATTGCGTTGTTTTCATCACTTTCTGATAGATCAATAATGAAGTCTAATGATATGTTCTGTCATTACTGCTTAAGTATGAGCAATGACTTCAGCAGTTCATTGATTCGATCTCTCGATGCTTTTGATCTACGACAAACGTAACAGTTTTAAATGTAACGCTTGATCATCATTCTCATCTTCGATCAGCAATATGATTGTCTCAGCAAGTTCAACATTCAATTCATGTCAGAGTGATCATTGATCAAAACATCATGTGCTTCTTTTATCAATCAAGTGATCATTGACTGAAAAACTCATAGTTTATCATCTTTTCAGAGTACTTCATCAAGTATCTTGCAATTGTCTAGATCAATATCTTGACAAGTTTTTCTGTTCTGTTTCATGACTATTTAAATATCAAAGCACAGTTGATTCATTTAATTTTTGACTATAATCTGATTCTGAATAGAAATCATCTTTTTGATTGAATTTTAATTAGCTTTCGATTCGAATTTTGAATCTGAGTCAGATTCTGAGTCAGATCTGAGCAAAGTTTGAGTCAGATCTTGATCAGCTTTCTGATTATCTTCTTGATTAACTTTCATTGACTGCAGTTCAAATTTATCTTTTGACAATAACATTTGATGCTGATATAGCTTTCAATCATCATTTGCTTCAACTGACTTAACGTCTGACATTCTGATCAGCACGTCGACTTTCAGATTCTGTTTTCTCGACTGATATATGATCTTGAAGTTATATTCAGATAACTTCTCAGCTCATTTAGCTTGTCATCTGATCAGTTCTTTGATGATCATGAAGTACTTTAAATTCAGATGATTGATGAAGATCTTGATTGAAATATTCGTATATTTCAATTTGAAGCATCAATGTTTCAAACAACAAATAATGATCAGCAGTTCTTTGTCATAAATCTTGTAGTTGCATTCTGCAAGAATCATGTTCTTGCTATAAAAGATCATTGAATGTAGAATGTCTTCATTATCATATTGAGACAATACTTCGTCGTTCACATAGTTCAAGAAGTTTGTTTTCAGAATAGCTTTTCTGATTGAGTTGAAATGCTTTAGAATAAAGACTGTCATCATCTGTTACTTTAGTTCTTCAAAGATTATTTGACAAATCTCTGTTCATTTAAAGAAGTGATCTTTTCAAATCAGCTTTATCATGAGTTTAATGATTTTTAAGAAGTTCTTTATGAATTGTTGATAGAAATTGCAGAAATCAATGAAGATCTGCACATGAATCAATGATTGTGACACTTTTCAGCTTCAAATCACATTTACTTTTCAAGAGTTCATTTGCAGATCATTGATGAATATCAGTAGTTTTAGAAACGAGATTTTCTGAATCTTGAATTCATACTTGTCAATGTTCATCTGTAAATCAGCTTCATGAAGCTTGTTTAGCACTTCTTTCATGTGAGTTCTATGTTCTTTCAATGTTTTACTGTAAATGAGATTATCATTCAAGTATGTTTGACAGAACTTATGCAGACAGTCAAACAACACATTGTTGATATAATGTTGAAAGAATGCAGATTCATTGATCAATTTGAAGAGCATTACTTTATACTTGTAAACATCAAAGAAAGTAACAAAAGTAGTTAAATCTTCACTTTCTGAACTCATATGCAGTTTATTGAACGTGATGATAATGTTGAGTCAAGTCAGATACTTACTGCCTTGAATTTGAGCTAATACTTCGTCTATCAAGAGTATTAAATAACAATCTCTTTTGATCAGAGCATTCAGTTTTTGATAGTTCATGCAAAAGTGAAGACTGTCATCTTTCTTTTCAACAAATAGTATTGATGAAGCAAAAGAAGCTTTGCTGAGTGTGATGAACTTCTTCTTCAAATTCTCTTCTAGATACTCTTTGATCTTTTGCAACTTGTAGCTCGACATGAAATACAATTGACTTTTAGAGAGTTGACTTTCATCTTCTAATTCAATCTTATGATCAATGCAAAGACAACTGCGTTATCTTTTCTCTATTAAAAACATTCAGAAAGTCATGATAAATTATTAAAAGCTTTTTCTTCAGTTCATTTAATGACATGACAAAGATCATTTCATTCAGTTTCGCGAAATCTTCAATTGAGCTAAGCGCTTTGTTAATTTCACTAATAATCAAGAAAAAGATCTTGATCTTCTTATTCTTGACTAGAGTTTAATACACAGCGACTTCAATCATGACAATATTGACAAATTTCTTTTTCTCAGTTGACTGAAAAAGACGAAGTTGATCGAGATCAACTTAAGTGCTTTGCTTTCATATGAGTACAGATTCAATGAATTGAACAGATTCACTAGTTTCTGATTCATGAGTCGCTTCAAGATGATTGTTAACGTAATCATTAAGTTCAAGTTCTTTCATTTCATTTTGCAGATTTCGCTTGATTCAGATTTGTGAAATGCTGATTGACTGCTTATCTTTGAAACAACAGATTTTAATGTTTGAATATTCAATGAGAATATTAATCAATCATTTGCAAAGTTTATCAAAATTTGATTTCTTTTCAATCAGAGATTTTCAATGATTATCTTATGCTGTTCTAGATGAGTTATTAATAAAAACATCATTTCATTCTTATGTTCTTGTATCATGATCAATGTATACAGAGCGTGTGTAATCGACTTTTGATCAGAAGTCTCATCATACAATCAAATTAACTTTGATTTTGACAGCGATATTGACTGAATATCAAAGCGTTCACATAGCTCTGACATCAAAGATTCATTGATAAAAGTCATGTCAATGACTTCAGTATTTATCAAAGCAAGAAATCTGAATATTTTTTCTAAACTATTCAAGATGACATCAACAATGAACGACTTGAAATCAAATGAATCATCAGACATGCTGATGAAACAAAATATGAGTATATTGCTCTCAGTCACTACTTTGACGAAAACAGATTGTTTTTCAAATTCGCAGCAATTTCATGCACTTAAGTCATTTTGAAGCAGTCATATGCTTTATGTTTTGACTTCTTGCATTTGAAGCAGAGTTTTTTCTTAAACAACTCTTTCTGAATAAAATCGAGATTCAATCTTCTGAGTTTCTTTCACGAAAAGACTGATGACGTGAATTAAGCAGTTGATGTGCTAAAGACAAAGTAAGCAGCTTAAGTTGCTGATGCTTTGACAATTGATTAAGCATTCAATTCAGTTAATTTAACATCGACTTGCATGTAAATGTTAACAAATTCATTCAAATCTGTGATTCATTCATTGAGTGTTGCTTGTTGAAGATCTGAACTGATCTTATGCTGAAGATCATTTAATAAAGTCTCATTATTATATTTTAGTTCTGCATTAAATCTCTGAAATTTCATTCAAAAATCATGAAAGAAGATCTTGTTCTGATACAGCTTCAAGTACTGTTGTTGAGTTGTGTGATGATGATTGAGATCATTGTACATTTTATTTATGATTGACAATATCTCTTCTGCTTCTAGAAATGAGTTCGTGATCATGTTTCTCATTCAAATTGCTATGTGTTTGATTGCAGTTTCATCGACTTGACTTTCAATATATGCAATCTTCAGTTTCTTGATAGAAAAATAATTCTTGTTTGTTTTCAGCTTGTTTCACATTCAAAACAGTTAATTGTTTACATTTTGCGTCAAGTCTTTGAACAGAAATGAATCAAGTAACTTGATTGACTTCAAAGATTGATTTTCAGAAATTGAAGTGCTTTGTCAACTTAATGCAGTTTTTAGATGATGTATAATCACGTTCTTGTTTCTATTCTCTTTCTGCAGACGCGTCTGCATAATTTTCAACATGATGTTTATCTTGTTAACATCTTTTAACATCTGAATCATGTCATTGTGAATCTTGATTTCAATGTCGTGCTGTTGACATATATACTTAATAAAGACAACAATGTTGTCTGCTTCATAAGCATTTATTCAAGCATTCAGTTCAGTGCTGATGTCGATCTTGATCATTTTATAATCAAAAAGCAATGTGTTCATGTTCTTCTCTTCTGTATCTGATGATGCATTCGTGTCTTCTTCTTCTGATGCTGTTTAATTCTATGATAGAAGTGATTCTCTTCTAGCATTTTGAAGTTTGTAACAAGCAATGCTCGTTGATTCTGAGCTTTTAATCATTGTATGAGTAGAAAATTGCTGATCGAGATTCTGATGTTACTCTATCAAACTTTCTGAGTTTAAGCAATGATTAATACTCTATCAAACTTTCTGAATTCAAGTACTGCTGAAATTTCTGATTTCTGATGATGAACTCAATAAAGAGTTAATTAAGAGCAACGCATTCATGTTCTTTGATTTTAATTCTATTGAAATTTCTGATTTTGAATCAAGATTCTTCTTTAGAAATTTCTGGTTTTTATTAAGCTTTCTGAGCTTGAGTTCTGATTGAGTTAATTATGTAGCTTGTTTTTGTATCATTTACACGTCGATAACAAGATTAATGAGCTTTGAACTAATGTTATGAGTTTGCATAAAGCGAATCATATGAGTGTATTCTAACTAGAAGTTCAAAGCTGAAGAAGAAAGAAGATGCAACACGTCGTGAGTTTTACTCATGAAGACACGCTAGATCGCTAGCATGTCAACATCAGCTCTATACTAGTTTATAATAGTCTGACATAATCTATGTTAAACTAACTCGAAGTGCACGCTTGCAACACTTAGCATACATACAACGTTTAAACAATGTCATAGTCATAGACTGCATGCACTTAATGAAGAAATAAAAAAATTTAAAAAATAAAAACTTAACTCAGATTTGTAAAATTTTGATTGACTGCTTGCTTTTGAAGTGATAGATTTCAAGATTCAAATATTTAATAAAAACATTAATTAAATATTTGCAAAATTTATCAGAATTTAATTTCTTTTTAATTAAAAATTTTCAATAATTATCTTATGCTAATTTAAATAAGTTATTAATAAAAACATTATTTTATTATTTTATTCTTATATCATGAAACAATCATAACGCATGCAAAGCAAATTTTTGAAAAGAGTAATATAATCAAGACAGAATAAATCTAGAAGATGAATAAATAATAATGAATTGTATGAACTGCAGCAATGCTGATTTAGAAATAATTGCAAGTAATGTTGACTTATCATGAAGAAACAGTAACGTGAAATCAAAAAACTTATACAATGATGAAAAGTATGTTACTAACATTTTTAATCTTCTAATATAAAGATTAATGTTAAAGAAAGAGAAAAGTAAAGATCATTCATAAAAAGAAGTAGCAGTGAAGCTGATGCAACATCTTTGAAATAATTCAGAAGAAAAATACAATGAGAATTAAAACATGTTTATTGCAAAGAATGTATAAAAACTGAAGACATTTATACAATTGCTTAGCAAGCAGTTACAAACATAAAATAGCACATGCTTTTCATTAAGAATCACGTCATGAATGAACATGACAAAAGAAGAAGCAATAATGAGAAAGTAACATCTCAAAGACAAATTGTCATTACTTTGCAAAAGATGAAAAATCATGATGAAGATAGTAAAAAGAAAGAAAATAAAAAAGATATAAAAGAAATTTATTAAATAAATTCTTTAAGAAATCACAAATATGTTAACAGCTTAAAGAAATTTAATTATATTTCTTTGCAAGCTTGAAAGTGAAAACATCATACTTCACGCAGTAAACTCAGAAGTTCAAGCAAATCTGAAAAGATTTCAAACATAAGCAAAAGAAATCATGAATTTGATATGTATAATGCATTGAATTTTCACTGTGTTAACATATGAAATACACATTATAATAAATACAAGCAATCAGAAAGTGATCATTAAAAGATTGATAAAAGATAATGTAAAACTTCATGAAAATCTAAAGATTTTAAAAATAGTTTAACTCAAGAAAGTAGTTGAAAGTGAGAAGATTCACTTGTTGCTCATTGTAAAAATCACAATCAAAGTGATGATGAATTGATTAATGAATGAAAGCATGCTAAACTTGTATCAAAAATGCTTATGCAAACTGTTTGAAAAGAACTGTCACATCATTTAATGCTACAGATGCTTTAAATTTGATCATATGATCAGATTCTGCAAGAAGAAACAACGCTGTGTTAAATGTGCAAACAAACATTATATTAAAGAATGCATAATGTCTTCAAATAAAAGATGTTACATTAACTGCAATGAAGATCATGAATTCTGAAGATGCATCTGTCTCAAATAATGATAACAGATGAAACAAGTGTCAGAAATTTACAGAAACAGATCAATCAAATATTCAAAAGCATTAAAATACAATCATACATCTTTCTTATTGTTTCTGAACTTTCTAAGTTCAATGAATTCATTGAACTCAACAGACTTCATAGATTCAATGAATTCTTTAAGCTTAACAATTGTTATGTTAAAAATACGTAATTGAAACGTTGAATCAACATGATAAATGATAGAAATCATCAAATCAAGAAGAGATGAATTGATTTCTTTTCATGCATGATTAATAACTTAAATGAGATGACATTTAAGTAAACTCAGAAATGTTCAATCAGAAAGTATGAAAGATTCTCAGTGATTGAAAGCATACAAAGAGTCTTTTCAGCGCAGAGTCAACAACAGTTACAAATAACTTTATGATAAAATAATTCTTTCTATGAATTCTACAATATAACATCAGAAAGTCATTAAAGATTCAAGAATCATTCTTGATCGACAGAGAAATTCACAAATTCAACATAGTAATCATATAAAAGCAAGAACATAACATTAATGACTTGCAATCATTTAACTCAACTCACAACTTCTTTTATTTAATGAAAAATTCATCATCTTAATCAAGAACATGCATATATGTTAATAAATGTTTAAGACTTAATCAATGAACAGTAAAAACAGCTGAATCAGACATTTGCTTAATCAGAATATTAACTTGCAATACAAATGACAAAATGCAGATGTTAAAACTTTTAAATGTTTACAACTTAAACTTATTATTCATTACATTTACAAAGAGACTTTCAATTATCTTTCACTTGAATGAATTACTTAAGAATGATTGTAAACAACTAGTTGTAGAAAACTTTAATCTACATCATTTACACTGAGAAAAGTGAAGATGCTTCATTCAACATATGATAACTGATACTTTACTAAGCATCATTACAAATGCAAAACTGAAACTACTGCTGAAATTAAGCATAATTACTCATGAGATTCACAATTAGTTTATGATGATAAATTTAGTCTTTAGCAGTGGGAAAATACAGTTATGACATGCAAGTGCAAAGTACAAATTGATCTACATCAGAGATCAAATCATCTTTCAATTGTCACAAAGTTAAATTTATAAATAATCTCAGCGCAGCTTTCAACTCATCAACTCTGAAAAAAATGAATACAGAAGCATTGAGTGCTTATTTGCAAATACATTTTTTGTTAAATTACTTTTTGAATAGCAGAGTTGAAATGAATGACAGAGTGATAAAGATCATCAAAGTACTACAAGAGATTATTGAAAAGTTTACTCTTTGAGCAAAATTATTAAATTAAGCAAGATAATAAGTCAAGATCAGTTCTTACTATTCTGAGTAAGATAACATGACTACTTTGATACCTGAAATATAAAGTAATTGCGTCAAGCATTTTCTATCAAAAAGAGTAATTTAAGCTTTTGCAGACTAGATTTATATCATTTTCATTTGACATAAATCAATAATAGAAGACAATTTATTGCAGATTTCAAGATAGAAATTGAGAAATCTTTACACTAAAGTTACTGTCTACGTGAAACGCTCTGAATAAAAGATTAAAGAGATATTTAAGTGATGTCAAGTGAATTTTCTAGAAGTTCAAAGCTTAAAACTCAAAAAAAAACTCTATGAAAAGAAATATAAAGAGTCACTTTATGCGCTTTTTCTCGTCTCGTTTCGCGAATAGTAACGCGAAACTCAGCAGAAGCAATAGCTTAGCGTCAGAATTCAAAACATCAATGATAGAAATCAAAAAGTCAACATTAAAGATTGAAATAAATTTATGAAATGAACTTAGCATGAGTTCATCAACAAGCAAACAACTGCAGAACAACATTGTTGATTTATTTTGCAGTCAACAAAAATTGCTCACATCAGCAAATAGAAAAACGCAATACATGTTTAGTTCACTCGATGCATTAATGCTAAATTCACATGCAAATGTGCATAACAACAAGAATACAACATTCGCAATTTGCAAAAAGTGACAATGACAGATTTTAGTGCTTTTAATGATCAATATTTCAAATATTCATTTAATCTCATGTTTCAGATTTGCGTCACTTTTAGCTGAGACATATTCATAAAAGCATCAATATTCATTAAAACATCAACATTTTTAGAACTTCTATGAGCGCAGTATGCATCTTTATTGTTTGATTCAATAAACATGACTATTCTGACATTTGTAGCATTGATAGTTGCAACGTTGAATAATTAATAATTAATTTGACTATTTAAATAATAGCTATTTACACAGTTTAATATATGCGCTGAAAAAGTCAATGAGAAAGTCAATGAGAAAGTCAATGAGAAAGTTAATGAGTAAACTAATGAGGTAGAAAGTCATGTAGAATGTTCAATAAAGAGTTATGTAGAATGTTCAATAAAAAGTTATGTAGAATGTTTAATAGAAAGTCATGTAGAATGTTCAATAAAAAGTCATTTAGAATGTTCAATAGAAAGTCATGTAGAATATTCAATAGAAAGTCATTTAGAATGTTTGATAAAGAATCATGTAGAATGTATGATAAAGTCATGTTTAATGCTCAATAGAAAACAAATTTGATTCTTGATTGCAAAGCAATTTGAAGCTTGGTGAAAAGTCATGTAGAGAGTCATGTAGAAAGCATTGTTTGAAGCACTGTTTGACTTATGTTAAACACTTAATCGACGCGTATTTTGAAGCATGTAGAATGTTTGATAGAGCATTTGATAGAAAGCTTAGTAGAAAACTCACTAGTTGTGATGATCAGATTTACTAAATGAATAGATGAAGTCTATAAGAGTGATATGACAATGTGATATTCTAAGCAGGCACAGAATGAGTATATATTATGATAAAGCTAATTATTAAGAAGTTCTCAATAACTCGAGAGAATCAATCAACTATAGAGAGTTTGTTAAGCATTGTCAAGTTGAACATGACATAACTCATGACATATTAAGTCGAAGATATGACGTAGTCTAAACAATATCTTGACAAAGTCATAAAGTTTCAGAGCTAATTCAGATCTGATCTTCAATTCAGCTTTTAACTCTAGTTTCTGATTTAATTTCTATGAGTCAATTCATCATGACAATTGTTTTCTTTTTTAAATGAGTTCATTCTTGATTTCAATAATTAATGTCTTTGTTTACTCTGATAAATGATGACGTGCATTCATTAATTCATTTTAGAAGCTCTTGATAAAAATCTTCAAATCTTTGTGAGAAAACAAGAAAAAGAGAAACTTTCAATTGAATGATGATTCATTTTCAATTATAATGTGTATAAATGACATTATAGATAGTATATGTAATGTGTAGTTGATGTAGATAACAGCAATGATGACGTGTAAATAACACATAGACATTGTTTATCTTTCAAGTAAATGATGTTGTTAAGATGATAGAATGTAGACAAAAGTGAATAATAATTGTTGATTTATTTATCGCTTTTTCAGTTCTTCTCAACTTCTCATTTTCTTCAACTTCATCTTTTTTCAATCATGATCATATTTTTATCATTGTATGATTACTTTTGACAAACTTTGAGTATATCTGTATCATAAGAGTAAGAGATCTATATCATGAATCATGAATATGCAGCGATGCTCAAAGAGAATCATAAGTGTTGCGAGCGTGTTTCGTTACTCTGAGTTAGTCTAACATAAATCATGTCAGACTATCATAGACTAGTACAGAGCTGATATTGACACGCTAGTGACCTAGCGCGTCTTCGTGAGTATAAGACTCTTGACGTGTTTCATCTTCTTTCTTCTTTAGCTTTGAACTTCTAGTTAAAATACACTCATATGATTCGCTCTATGCAGACTCATAACAATAAGATGATGAAGTTGATTAATGATCAAGTCAAGATCATTACAAAAGTAAGTAATGTCACAATTTAAAGTTTCACGACTATTACTGTGATTAACAATATCATAAGTCTGCTCAAAAGACATTGATCAAACATGATGATCATGATGCTGCTGATGCTGAATCGCTCATGATGATGCAGAAATTATCAAATTCTGATCAAGAGTTCATCACTTCTACTATTTAAACTTTCAAGTACATCTCAACTATTAAAGAGAAAATTCGAAAAATGATGAGAAAAAAAATAATTGCTGATGCTTCATCAATGATCTTGTTGAATTTACAGTCTTCGCGAAATCAAAGAATGATGATAAGATTCATTTATTCAACTTCTTAATGTTGTTACTGATGATTTTCAGCTGTCAATTGTTGAAATAAATGAAAAAAGTGTTGCTGATTTTGAAGCTTTAGAGTTTAGATAGAGTGATTTGTATAAAGTGTGCTTGAGTTTTACACATCAAGAATAGAACATCGCTGTGTGATGTCATCTTTCAAAGAAAAACAATGTACAAGAAGTGTGCTTGCTGTGCGAGTAATGAGAATTTCTGTATCACAATGAGTATACTTATCTGATACATCTGCTAAAAACTCATGATTTGATGTCTAGATTCTCAACATTTGCATTTCAACTATTAATGAATTCTTTCATCTGCAGAATATTCATGATAGTGCAATTGAGAATGAAGAAGAGAACATCGCTTTGAAGACATTCACTGCTCATCAGAAAATTCTTTACAAGAAATTGATGACAGCGACTCATGTAAAGAATCATCTTGAAAGAGTTCACAAATTTGAGTCTTTAAAGATTCAAAAGCTTATTCTCAAAGAGATGATAATTATCAATGACATTTTTAGAGAAATTTTGAATGTAAAGCGCTTTGCAATATATTCAATCTCAATTATATATTATTTTGTCAATGTTTCTAATTATTCTGATATATTTTAGCACAATCTGTCGTCTTTTGAATCTTTGTCTTCACGTCTCAATGTAAATCTGACAATGAAAAAGAAGAAAAAGTTTGCAATCTTGCTTCATGTGAAAGATGTTTGATGAAGTGATGATTGCATGATGTTTGTTGTGTCATGATGATTGCGCTTTCTTATTAAGTGTGTTTAAGCATCTTTGCGCTTTTTTCTTCTGTCTGTTGATTTACATATGTGATCATCTCATTAAAGAATGAAACTATCATATTACAGTGATTCTTCTTTTCTAATAATGAGTTTATGCTTGAAAGTGAGTGATTATGCTTTTTGCTTACATTTCAATCTCATTTCAAAAGCTTTTATAAGCTTCAAGACATCTTTCATATCTTTGCTTGATATTCATTGATTATATTCAATGAAATATTCTTTTCATTGTATCTTATAATATAAGATTTTCTTTCTTTTTCACTTTTGTAAAATCTTTTCTATCTTTCATTCTTGCTCATCATTAATAAGCTCAAGTATGAAATAATCAAGTATAGAGTCATCATTTAGTCTATGATTATATGACTCTAAAAGAAATACATGAAAGACAAAATGAATTCTATAAATAATTAAAAGATTAAGATAATACATTTGCTTGTTTATGAGTTCTTGTATATGAAAGAATTTTATCATCTTATTTGATAGCTTCTTGCTCAACTTCTTCTGCTTCAGGTTTTTTGCTGATAGCATGATTAAATCATCGACATTAAAGAACTTAAACTTATGTTTTCAATTATAGTACTTTATCTGAACATTGACTGCGTTTTGTCATCATTACATCAATGTATTTCACACGTCTTGCAGCATTTCAACGCGTTCTTTTGCTGCTGACACTTCTTCTTTCATAGCATCATTCTTGATGTGTATGTCAAAGATTGACTCATAGTTATACATGACTTTAAAGAGACTACAGCTCAACGAAAAGTGCTTCGTCTGATGATACATGAACTCAACTATGAATAAAAGCGTAGCTCAGTTATCTTGCTTTTCTGAACAATATATTCGTAAATAATGTTTCAACGTTTGATTCTGTCATTCTGTCTGATCATCTGTTTGCGAATGAAAGATGATGCTTAGTCATCATTTCATCTTGACATGATAGTCGATCTCTGATCAGAATGCACTGATAAATAAACTATCTTTATTAATAATTATATCATTCAATATTTCATATCTTAAAGCAATTTTCTCAAAGAACAACTCTGTTAACTTTATGACAGTCAGAGTCTTCTTTATAGACAGATAATACATCATCTTCATGTAGTAATCAACTATCATAAGAATCAAGTCATACACAACTTCTTTTCATTTACTAGACGACAGATTTGTTATGAAATTCATAGTAATTTCTTTTCATGAATCTGTGAATCGAAATATATGATAGATGACGTTTCATCTTTACTCTCTGACAAATGTCACAAGTATTTATATACTCTTTGATATTCTTGATCATACTTTTTCAGTAATATTTGCAATCTAATAGCTCGCTGATCTTGTCAGCATTAAAATGTCTTGTTAATGAATCATCGTGATGACATTTTAATAACTCTTCTCTGACAGAAAGATTTTTTGAAACATACAATGATTCATTGTATTCTATCATTTCTTGACTATTCAATGTTCAAGCTTTGATGTTATTCTTTTGTATACTCGTCGTTTTGTCTACTCTTAATCTCACAGCAAATTCATTTTCTTGCTGTAAAATCTTGATAAGCTCAACTATGAATTTACTACTGAAGTCATATATTGTTTCATGAATTGTCAGTACTCTGACAATTGCATGTTTTTCTTTTCTTTTCTTCATTAAGTGCATGCAGTCTATGACTATGACACTATCTAGATGCTATGTGTATGCTAAATTACATGTAATCTAGTCAAAATCGCTGCAGTATATTTTCTCATTGATTAATCACATCGATAGTTTGCGCATATGAACGCGTAAGCTGTTTATATAATTAAGTGATCATATAAACAACTCAAGATTGTGAAAGCTGATCACTTCAATGTGAGCTTTCAACTTGTCTGTATGATCATTAAGCTAAGCGAGCTAAATAAGCTTTGATCTATGTAGATGAAAGCTGATCACTTCGACGTGAGCTTTCGAGTTTGCTGTATGATCATTCAGCTGAATGAACTAGATGAGTTTTGATCTATGTATTTGCAACGCATGTAAATCGACCAGAAAATCGAAATCGATTGATTTACTGCGTTGCACAGATGTGTATGTGTGCAAAAGCTGAGTTGTGCCTTCGCAGTGACTGTGTGAATGTTGTATATTAGTTGCAGCGTGTGCGCAAAGACGTTGCTGTTGTTTTGTGTATATGAGCAAAGACTGTATTGTGTTTTCACAGTGTATGTATTTGCGATGCATATAAATCGCTCAGGAAATCGAAAAATCGATCGATTTACTGCATTGCATCGATATGTATGTGTGCAAAAGCTGAGTCGTGCCTTTGCAGTGACTGTGTGAATGTCGTATATTAGTTGCAGCGTGTGCGCAAAGACGTTGCTGTTGTTCTGTGTATATGAGCAGAGACTGTGTCGTGTCTTTGCAATGTATGTGATTGCGATGCATGTAAATTGACCTGATAAAGCGAAAAATCGATTGATTTACTGCATCATGCAGATGTGTAGATGTGCAAAAGCTGAGTCGTGCCTTTGTAGTGTGTATGTGTAACATATATGAGTTGCAGCACATGTGCAAAGACGTTGCTGTCGTTCTGTGTATATGAGCAGAGACTGTGTCGTGTCTTTGCAATGTATGTGATTGCAATACATGTAAATCGATCTGATAAAGCGAAAAATCGATTGATTTACTGCATCATGCAAATGTGTAGATGCACAAAAGCTGAATCATGCCTTCGCAGTATATGTATGTTTATCATATATGAGCTCAACGTGTGAATAAAGCGCTGTTACTGCTCTGTGTGTGATTGCGCTGCGTGTAAATCGATCTGAAAATGCGAAAAACTGATCAATTTACTGCATCACATCTGTCTGTATATGTGCAAAAGCTGAGTCATGTCTTTGCAGTATATGTGTGTATATTGTATATGAGCTCAACATGTGAATAAAGCGCTGTTACTGCTCTGTGTGTGATTGCGCTGCGTGTAAATCGACCTGAAAATGCGAAAAATCGATCGATTTACTGCATCACGCCTGTTTGTATATGCGCAAAAGCTGAGTCGTGCCTTCGCAGTATGTATGTGTATGTTGTATATGAATTGCAGCATGTATGCAAAGACGTTGCTGTTCTTCTGTGTATGTGCAAGCTTCAACGCGTCAACAATTACGTTGTTATTGTCTCGCTTTTCGACTGTGTGTGAGCTCAACATGTGAGTAAAGCGTTGTTACTGCTCTGTCGATGTTGATGAGATTGTTCAGCTCTTTTGACAAGCATAGCTTGCAGAAGATTCATAGTCAGCATCTTGTACAGATAAATCTCGTTGTCAATTGACAATTGCATGTGAAATGAGTTGTTTGCAATCAACAGTTTCAGCAACAGAATTAAGCTGTTTCTCAGCTACGTTGCAATCTTTATGAATTAATGTTTTAATGTTTGTGCTTCTTGAAGTTGTTAATTCAAGTTGAGAGATTTTACTTCTTGAAAAATGTACTTCATTTAAATGCATTTCTTGCACTGTTAAAATCATGACTTTCAACAGCATACTTCTGACATGCATTGCTGAACACGTACTCATGTTTTCATTGACTTTTTTTTATTTTTTATTTTTTATTTTTTATTTTTTTTTATTTCTTCATTAAGTGCATGCAGTCTATGACTATGACACTGTCTAGACGCTGTGCATATGTTAGATTACATGTTTCTTGATCAAAGTCGCTGCTTTATATCTTTTCATTGATTAATCACATCGATAGTTTGCGCAAACAAGTGCTTTCAATCAAACAACTTCTTTCTTTTATGCTCTCGTTTTCTCGTCTCTTCATGTTCTTTTCACTCTACTTTTTTGTTTTCAATAATCATTTTCTTGTTGTAATTCAAGTACTTTTCAAGTACTTTAGCATTGTAATTCTTTCAATCTTGATGATAAACAACGTCAATATAGTGTTCATGTTTTTGAACTGTGCTTTTGCTTTAAGCTGTAACTGTTCTGCTCTATAATGTTTGCAGTTCAGTAGTAAGTGCTTTGACGTTTGTCTCGCCTTGCATATTTCATAGCATTTGTTCGACTTATTCTCTGATAATCGATGCAAATAGCTTTTAAAATAGTCATGTTTCATTTTTAGCTGTATAAACGTTGAAAACGTCAGTCTGTCTATTTTTCAAAGCTTTTTTAGTGATCTGTAACTCAGATTCACCCTCATTGTGTGCTTCTGATACTGATTTTCTTTTTTGATGCTGTTGTTTCATGCAATTAGTCATTGTTCTTTTGTCTCTTTATCTATTTGCTTTTTGATGAAGCTCATGATTGTTCTTTTTCTGATGTCGATTGTCGATCTTTTTCATGTCACGTCTTTGATCAATTGATTCGCTGCTTCGTTTTCGACAATGTCTTTGCAACTCAATACTCACTGTATGCAAATATGACATCGATTTTGTTGCAGATTGATCAGATTTTGCCGTATGTTATTGAATAACTTCAAGTTAACATTGCTTTTTGCTTTTAGTCTTTGCAGCGTCATTTGACTGTCTATGTACACTCAAATTTCGCTGTCTTCAGATGCTTCTTCGCTGCATATCACACTATTTGTTTTAATTAAAGTTATTGACAATGATTCTGATGACAGCGATCTATCGAAGCATATGATATATCAAATCGATCAACAAGTTATAGAGCACAATCGTATGATTAAAACAAGCTCTCATTCGACTCAATAGCTTTGATCAGCGATGAAACTCATCTGTACGCGATGCTGACTACGAATCTACTGTTTAGCTACAGTAAAGTCTAGAGATTATCAAAAGTTTGAATGACATCAAGATGCTGCGTGATGATGAAGCGCTGTGCATTGATCGCATGCAGAGTTTTCGCGATTGCGCAGACTTTGATAATCTCAATGCGCATGCTACAAGCAATCTGCACGCAGATGAGAAAGTCAAATAGAACGCAGAACTACGAGAAAAATCGCTTATGAAAATCATTCGATTCAGTATCTTGTCATCGCAATGATGAGAACTGAGACAAAACACTCTCGTGTTTGATCTGTTGAGAGTGATTAGCAGAAAGAACTCAAATCATGAACATTCTTTAAATCTACATGCTAACTACGTATAAATCTTGTTAAGACTGCGTGTCTGTTACTACGACACAAGCAACTCACGAGACTCATTAAGTTTGACATGAGCAAACTCGAGAGTCTCATTAATATTGTTTAACAGACGTTCAGACACAGACATTTTATATGTGAGCGATACGCTGATGAGAAGACTTCGTTAAGAGAAAAGAAACACAAGCGAGTTAGTAGAGAATGATTGAACTACGCTGTCTGATTAAAAGTGTAGCATACAAACATTTCTGCAAGACACGATCGATCTGCATGAGAAAGATCTTTACAGATAATGTGAAACAGATGAGTTGCACATCTTACAAGCGAAGTGAGCATCTGCAAGACGTGATATACAATGATGATGACTGTCGATCTCAAGAATCTTATTTCTTCACTGAGTTCTGACTCTCAAATGTCTTGATGATAGAATCAATCTCTAGTTGAAGACATCATCTGTATAGTTCAAGAGAACAGTAGCGTATATCGATGTGATTAAAGAAGAAATTGACTGCAATACATCTGCAACTCATGCTTAAGAAGTAAACTGTTGAAATCTGAGCAGTGAAAGATCTCATTCATCTTGAACTGTGAATCTGCCGCGAGAAAACTCTCTGAGTAATCTCTCGAGCCTAAGAGAAAAACCAGCATAGAAGTTGTGCTCTATGTATGTTGCATGCAACGTATACAACATATTTTTGATAAACACTCGAATCAGATGATATGTCATTTGCAATCATACAGCGAGCGTACAAAACTATATTGAAAATCTTCAATTTAGTGTACTCAGATTTGATTGAAAACGACTATCATTCGAAGATATGACGTGAAGGCACGAAAATTATTCTGAAAAAATCAGACAAATCGAATTATTCAATTTCAAAGACATACAGAATTATTACGCTGCTAAACTGTTTAGGCAAAGTAGCAGAAAAAATAATAGCAGTGCAACTGTCTTACACAGCTGAAATTAATGATAAACTGCTGAATTTTGATCAAATGAGAGACAGAAAACAAAGATCAGCTATAGACGCAGTACTAAACCTAGTACATGATGTGCAAATGGCAAAAAGTTGAGAAAACACGCTTATTTATCTACTTTTAGATGTCAAAGAAGTCTTTGACCATGTTGCGTTGAAACAGCTGGTCAAAATATTGATTAAATTGAAAATATCAGTCAATTTAATCAATTGAGTAAAATGTTTCTTACAAAATCGAATTATTGACTTAGCATTTGACGACGAACGTCAGAAACCAAAGAAAATAAGCACAGAAATATCACAAGATTCATCTATCTCGCTCATTTTATTTCTAATTTATATTCGATACCTGTTTTCAAAGATTCGCGCAAAGTTCAAAAATTTACAGTCACTCAGCTATATTGACGACGTGACGCTATACATTGAGGGAAGAAATATTGACAAGAATGTGAAAATACTGAAAAACGCAGCAAAAATCGCTTTCACATGAGCTGAGAACAACGC
>JAABUL010002273.1_pt1 | contig 32388 bp, 7 predicted proteins | sample 5559151 | NCBI WGS metagenome assembly JAABUL01 (sample SAMN10711876, study PRJNA513368) | rock metagenome | isolation source: Antarctica rocks | place: Antarctica: Victoria Land, Pudding Butte sud | reverse complement strand
TAGGATGTATTATAAGAAGGTTTAGTAGGTTTTTTTTAAACTATACTAGTAATACTAGAATTAGGTATTATAGTTTACTTATCTATATATTTATCTTAAATAAACTATCTATTTAGTATTATATATAAATTCTAACTCTACTTAAAGGTAGAATTTATTTAATATACGTCTTAATACTACTACGGTATATAAACCGTGTTACTATAGTATACTAATTACTAAGACTTCTGCTAAGGATAAAAGTAAAAACTATAGATGGTAGCTACGAGTGTTCTTTCCAACACCTGCTAACGATAGTCGACTATACTTTCACTGCTTTCACTACCTTCACGAGGTTGGGATATTCAAGAGGCACTTCAAGATCCAAGTATACACTGCAATGTTCCAAACGCCGTCACGCATCAACAAAATGTGCCCTCACTCAACATTTCCTGGATCTTCAAATTCCACCAATGCTGTGCCAGCTTTGCAGAGATCCTGGATTTAGATTAGCCATGAAAACCTCAATAATCCACTACGGCTTACTCCTTCCTGATGCACAATTCGAGACACGACACCGTCCTGTGGACTTCGTATCACAGTCTCCATCTTCATACTTTCGATGACTACCAAGACCTGGTCTTTTTTGACCTCGTCACCAGCCTTGGCTTCAACCCTCAAAACCTTGCACGGCATGGGGGCGAGGACGCTGTGTGCAGTGTCTTTGGTACCCAACGCTTTCTCAACCCACTTGGGTGTTGCGCATCGCAGGCGATACTGCTTGCCTTGTTGGAAGATGGTTAGATCGTCTTCGTCATAGACGAGTCTAGTCTCAAGCCTGGTGTGTGGGAAGAAGGAGGTGAGAATACGGTTATCGAAGTCTAATTCGCTAGCCACTAAAGGATAGGTTGTTCCATCGACCGTGACATTGAACAAGCCTGTATTTAAGTGTTCCACATCAATGGCAGTTTCAGCTGCATCGGCCGTGCCATCAGCCTTGACATGAGTGAATCTGAAAGAACGCCTCTCTGGGACGAAGCCGAAACCAGACTTAGGTATTGTGAATAAGCCTTGCCGGCTTTGTGAAGTTGCGGCGTCAAGCAGGAACGACCCTAGAGCAGCTTGTGCATACACCTCCGAGCCGATCTCAGCTTCTGTGAAAAGATCGTCTTTCTGCTCGGTAATGAATCCTGTTCCCACGTCACCAGCCATAAAAGCTTGGTTGGTGCAGATTTTCTTTAGAAACTCAATGTTTGTAACGAGTCCTGCAACTTCATACTTTCCCAATGCAGCGCGCAACTTCTGTATAGCAGCTGGTCTTGTCTGACCTTGCACGATTAGCTTTGCTATCATCGGGTCATAATGAGCAGAAACTTCGTCCCCCACGATGAAGCCTGCATCGACACGCACTGTGTCTGACAATGGTGGAAGTTGCAGATGGATCAATTTACCCGAGTCGGGAATGAAGTTCCTAGGCAAGATTAGCCTATCAAGAATGATCAAGATGCTCGCAGACGGACAAGTCCGGATTTTCGGCGTATATTCGCACTTCGATTGCGTGACCTCTCTCTGCTATTCTCCTTTCGATTTGTGCTTGAGAGAGTGGGAGCTTTCGTCCTTCAGCTACCATAATTTGCCAACGCACAAGATCCTCTCCCGTCATCATCTCAGTAACTGGATGCTCGACTTGCAATCGTGTGTTCATCTCCATGAAGAAAAATTCGCCTGTTTCATTATCGAAAATAAATTCTACTGTACCTGCTCCCTCATATTCAACAGCTAACGCCGCAGAGCGCGCCTTTCCCCACAAGTCCTGGCGGGCTGCTTCGTCTAGGTTGGGCGCGGGTGACTCTTCCAAGATCTTCTGATGCCGTCTCTGTATGCTGCAGTCTCGTTCGCCAAGAGCGACGCAACTACCATGTTTGTCTGCAAAGACCTGGACTTCAATGTGGCGAGGACTGGTGATGTACTTTTCTACGAGCATGATATCGTCGCCAAATGAGCTCATTGCCTCTAACTTTGCTGACCGGAGTTGCTGCTCGAAGTCATCTGGGGTCATTGCTATACGCATACCCTTTCCACCACCGCCTTTGACTGCTTTCAAAAGTACCGGAAAGCCGATTTTGGATGCTTCTGACTTTAAGAAGTCTAAGTCTTGGTTACTGCCGTGGTAGCCAGGTATGCATGGGACGCCAGCTTCTATCATGATCTCCTTCGACCGGCTAACGTCATTCAGCTTGATACTTCGCATGTCCGGATTGTCAAAAGTACCTCTTGTTCCCCATCGCCTCCATTGCTTGCCATGGAGGTCCAATAAAGACAAGTCCTGCCTCTGCACATCCTCGTGCAAAGGCAGAATTTTCACTTAGCTTGAGAGATTTCAGTATTCTCCGTCAAAGTTCAACCGTCGTCAAGACATACAAAACCATACCCAGGATGGATGCCGCTGCAACCCTGCTGCTTAGCTACGTTGATGATCTTTTGACCGTCAAGATAGGCCGACGGATGTCCCAGATTCACAGCATATGGAGAGCTCAAGGCGTGCTGTGAGCGAGCATCTGGATCAGTGTAGATCGTTGTAGCCTTGATGCCATACCGAGTGGCGGTATTGTTGACACGCCTTTGATACAATTAGTAGATCCAGGTAGGAGAACGTGTGAGGACTAACAGAGCTATTTCACCACGATTTGCTATCAATATTGATGTCAATGAATGTATTGGGCTCGAACTATTAGTATCACTAGCTAAAACCGATTCTTTCCTCTTGCCAAGGGAAGCGTGACGAGAGGAAAGACCAAGGACGACAGGGCGGCGGACGACAGAACTACGCAGAGACATGAGCAATTTTGCATTCGCAGAATTAGTAGAAGAATAGGATAAGATCTTAGAGGCTAGTCCCTCACGATAGACATGTTTGTGATGACAAGATATGCAGATACAAATAACTCTACTCTGTAAGTAGAAAATAACCGTGGATAGCCGCAAGGCGGAAGCGGTCCGCGAAAACGTGCAAAGGTTGGTCTCGTTGTCTGAGGAGGGAACTCGAGCGAAACAATGAAACTTCGAGGCAAAGGAGCTCTTCGTCGTTACTGCACTAGTATGGCTGGCACTGTTCCCATTGAGCTTTCCAGTTGGTTCCGAAGTCAACTTCTATTATCGAACTCATGAATGGACCATAGCTATACGACAGTTCTCAGGCTATCTGACTAAAGGCCCATCTCCTAGCATTGGTGCCTCTTGTTTGCTCTTGCTGCGGACTCCTTGATCACAGTCTTGAGCTATCTCTAATACGGAACGCTCCAAACCCACTCCAATGTCAGACGATGACTACTATTACGATGACGATGAATACCTCGTCTTGGAGGACTTTTCCTTCAACGAAGCTGTATGCCAAGCGCATCCGCTCTATCAATGCAGCCTGCCGCCCTTCAGCTAATAGACTCCATCTAGGAAGACCTCGCAGCTCACACCGTGCATTCGCCTGTTCTCATGAATTACGATGCGTCATGGGAAACAGTATCACTTGCATCCGATTGGGATTACTATTCCGATGAGTACTGGGAGGAGCAGGGACCGCCAAAGAAGCGGAAGCTAAAAGGAGACAGCGATGAAGGCGCAAAGGCTACTATTGGCACCGACAATGTAAAGAAAAAACAGAGCGAGGGCAAGTCGAGGGGCACCCCTGAACTATACCTCGGTGAACCCAGCTTGGCAGGGTCGACTGTGGTTTGGAAATCTAACAAGGAGACAACCGAGTCCTATGATGGCCCACTAGTCACCGACGGCCAGGGAGAGCAAGTATCCTTGCTCACGGATGTAAGCCAGTTCTTTTGCTTCGGAGTGTCCTTTCAGGGTCTAGCTAGGGCGCAGTGTGGGCGTGGAAGGTCTTTCACTGCCCAGCCGCATGCCGTTACACCGGGCGTTTTTTTCGAACAAAAGCACTGACTCGGATATATTCCAGTGGAGAGAACGTTTCAAATTATCCACCACGATTGAGCCAACGGCCCGCCAACGGAAGGATAGACATAAAGCACTAGCGACAAATGCTGGCGATTCGCCCCCAGAGGAGTACCATAAGATCATTCTGGCGCCGCCTCCAACAACATTAGAAGGATTGAAAGGCCTACCGTCAAGAACTCGTACTGTTCCCACACCCTTGCGAGAGTTGGCCCTCGAAATCAAGGGCACGGCTCTATGTCCATCATTCGACGAGGACTCAGATCTGGATGACGATATCAGCGGGTCAAACGATGTCGTCAAATCTTGTGGTAGTCAGCGGGTATTAGCTGTCGAGCTACCTGATCAAGCCGCAGTGATCGCGCCGTGTCTGAGGAGGAAGCCTGGTCGACCAAGAAAACAGCAGCCTTCCAACGTAATGAAGTGGAAAGGGAGTGAAGGCGAATTCGAATCAGAGATGGAGAAGACGACATCCAGTAGGAAGAGGAAGGCGGCCAGAGAGAAATCCTCGAGCGACGATGCAACCGAAGTACCAAATCGCCACACAGAGCGATGCAGATCCAAGGAGCAAAGGCCTAGCACCACTAGCGAAGAAAGCCAGCTTGAAGTATCTGTTGAGACTACACCTCCGCTAGGCACGAAGAGGCGGAATCGACCCAAAAAGCAGAAGACCTCGCCATTGAGCAATGAAATCACCGGCAATGATCTAGGAACGCATGCAGCGCCAACGGAGAAGAAAAATACGACAAATCCCACTCATAATGGCTTGATGCAGCCAAGACCAGCCAATAGCCTTGCTTCGCTTCGAGCGAAGAGGAAGGTGTCGGTTTCAGAGGATGAATTATCCATGCCAGCTCCGAAGAAACGGAATTACGTAGAGAAGGACGCGCAAACCACAGCAGTGGCGAGCACGAAGGAGCCTATTGCTAGGAGGAGCATGCGGAAAAAGTAAGCGTACAGGAGTTGGTGGCTGGCATTACATGGACTTCAGCACAGCAAAGGCTCGCTCCCCATGCGTGGTCATGATACTCTGTACATATCTCATATCATGCGTGCAGAAAGTCTGGCTTATAGTTTTGAGGGGTACTCGCCGACCCCCGGACACACTAAAAATCCAATATTTACCCTTAAACCACAGATATAATTGTAACCACCTCGTATAATCAAAGGTACCTTACACTGGGTAAAGATATTAGGAATTATATACGCTAGCATTTGCCCCTAACTATAGGGCCCGTGGGCATAGATTTATTCTAACAGTTCTGTAGCTTGAACGGCGCTTGAATTATCGTCAATTCTGCGATTGACCCCATACTTAGGGGCAAATGCTAGCGTATATATATCCTGATATCTTTAGTATGAGGTACCTTAGATTATACGACGTGGTGGTGGTTCAACGAAGTGTTCTTTTGAAAATATTTCTTTGAAAGATTGAAAGAAAAAACCTTCCGTGCTAAGCCAGACATTCTGCACGCACGATAATTCGAATGCGCCTCATAATCATACTATCATGTCAGGACCCTACCTGCCAGCATACTCTTTATTGAACGACCTTCCAATTACCATTCTCCGCACCTCACTTGTCCCAGCCCCAATCTCGTAAAGCTTTGCATCCCTCAACAACCTTCCCGCGGGGACTTCATTCACATAGCCCATCCCTCCCATCAACTGAATAGCATCGAGGGAGCATTCAGTGGCCCTCTCGGCCGCATACAGGATCGTACCTGCGCAGTCCTTCGTGTTCGGCCTATTCTCCGGAGACGCGTGGTTATTGTCGAGTATCTGAGCGACGCTGTAAGTAAAGGCGGACGAAGCGCGGTACTTGGTATACATGTCAGCCAACTTCCCTTGGATGAGCTGATTGTGGGCGATAGGTATTCCAAACTGCTTTCTCGTATGCGTATATGGGAGAACCAGGTCAAGGCAGGCGGCCATAATCCCGAGAGGTCCAGCACTAAGCACTAGCCTTTCAATGTCCAAACCCTCCATCAAAACCCTGACACCCTGATTCGCACCCCCAAGCATATTCTCCCTGGGCACGAAAAGGTCCTCGAAGACCAATTCCCCGGTATTACTCCCCCGCATCCCTAATTTATCCAACTTCCTGGTACACGAAAACCCCTTTGCCGTACTTTCAACAATGAAAGCCGATATCCCTTTTGCACCTTTCTCAGGCTCCGTCTTCGCATAGACAATAATATGATCGGCATCAGGCCCATTGGTAATCCACATCTTGCTCCCATTGACCAAGAAGCCGCCATCCACCTCGTGCGCTGTAGTCCTCATGCTAACCACATCACTTCCGGCAGAATGTTCCGACATAGCCAATGCGCCCACTTTGTCCCCAGCGATCAATCCCGGAAGGAACTTATCTTTTTGCTGCGCACTGCCATTCAGACATAATTGATTGATGCAAAGTTGGCTGTGTGCGGCGTATGACAGTCCGATCGAGCCAGATGCTTTACTGATCCCTTCCATTACAATACAGTGCGCTTGATAACCCATTGCAAGACCCCCATAGTCCTCATCTGCTGTGATACCTAGGAAACCCGCTCCGCCGAGTTTCTTCCACATTCCATTGGGGAACGCATTGGAACTGTCTGTTTCTGCGGCGAGAGATTCGGGGATCTCTCGTCGCGTAAATTCTTGGACTCTTTCTCGAAGCTCGGTCAAGTCTTCGGTTGTAGGTGGGACGAAGTTGTGGGGGTGCTTTGTTGATGCGGAGCGGGTCTGGGTGAAGGCTAGGTGTTTGGGACGCGAACGATGGATTTGGCGGAGTGCACTTGTAAGGGCACGAGAAACGTGGGAAGTCGACATGAGGAGCGATACTGTTGACGAGGTATTGATGATTGATGAGGTTCGAGGTCTGAACGAAGGACAGCTTCGGTTTGTATCGGCTTTGGGACGTACTTGTACCAACCACAAGTGCGTCCGATCGCTTACTAGTGGCGGGAGAAGCCACCAATCCATCGACCATAATCTGGCCTCTACCTTAGCCTCGGGAACGGTAATAGGTATCCAGGGGTTTTTGTGTTAGCGCGACAGGGATTCTTTTAGTTAAGGTACTACTACCTAAACTTACTACTAAAAGATGCTAAGAGGCTAATTTCTGCTACGTACTATAGTATCTAACGGGTTAGTTGTTAGCGCGACAGGGATTATTTTAGTAGTATCCTTACTAAAAGAATCCCTATCACGCTAACAAGAAACCTCCTAGATACCTAGTACTTACCTAGGTAGTTAAGTGTTAGCGTACTAAGGCATTAGTAAATCAGGAGAGCCGGCCCTAAGTCCGGCGGGCGGCCTAGGGCTTCCGGGGCTAATCTACGTATATCTTAGCCCTGATAAGCCCTAGGCTACTCGGGCTATTACCTATTAGCCCCTGGCTTTTATTATTAATACTATTTCATAGACTATTAATCTTCTAATTACTTAATTTATTATCTTAATATTATCTTTTAGCTCTTCTACTACTACTTACTATCTTTATATTATTTAAAAGTATCTACTAGTTAAGCTTACCTTTTATATTATATATTATACCTCTATTATATATATAATATACTTTACCCGCCTTAATTATATACTTATTACTTACTCTTTTTACTTCTTTAATCTTTACTTTATAACTAAATTATTAGCCTTTTAAATATTAAGTAGTTTATTTATTTATAATATCTTATAAGACTTATTAGCCTATTTTAAGCTAGGTAAATATTTATCTTTATTAATTTATTATATAATTATAATATATTATTTAGTTTAAATAACCTTTATTAATTCCTAATAATCCTCTTTATAATTAAATATCTTTATAAACCTTATATTTAATTAAGATAAATAATATTATTATTTAATATCCTTATAAATACTTACCTTCCTATAAGATACTTTATATCTTTAAGATAGCTTTATAGTAAACTTAGAATTAATAGTCTTATTTTCTAGAATATACTTATCTGTATTTAATTCTATAATATCTAAATTAGTATAAACTTTATATATCTCTTTTATCTATATTTATAATAGCTCCTATAATATTATACTTATTAATAATATCTTCTATCTATAATAAGTAGAATGTTAATAATAGATTCTAAGGGATATCTAATATTTAATAGCTATATCTAGATTTTAGCTAGGTTCTTTACCTAATTTCTTACCTATTATCTTACTTAATAAATTTCTTACCTAATATCTTACTTAATGAATTTCTTACCTAATTTCTTACCTATTATCTTACGTAATGAATTTCTTACCTATTATCTTACCTAATAAATTTCTTACTTAATATCTTACTTAATTATTTTACCTAATAAATTTCTTATCTAATATCTTACCTAATTATCTTACTTAATATCTTACCTAATATCTTACCTAATAGATTTCCTATCTAATATCTTACTTAATATCTTACCTAATTTCTTACTTAAATCCTATTATACTTTACTACTCTTAATTAATAATTTAAATATTTAAGGAAGGATATAAGGATATTTATGTATTATTTATTTAATCTAAATAAGGGTTAAAGGTTAAGGTAGTATTATTAAAGTTAAGTATAAGTATACCTTTTATAATACTCCTTATATAGTATCCTCTATCTCTTCTTTATTATCTAATAGTAACTCTTTTAGTTCCTTTAAATATTTCTAAGTAAGTTACTTTAATTAGTAATAAGTTTATCTAATTAATATAGCTTTCTTATATACTTTAAATTAATAAAATTAATAATATCCCCTCCCTTAATTAATATTAATATCTTAATATCGTTTCTACTAGGCTATCCCTTATTAATAATAGATATTATTATATAAGTATAATATTAATACTATTATCTCTAGCCTTAGCTAATAACCCTTAACTATTTATTCCTAGGATTAAGTTATTAATATTATTAATTATATTTTCCTACTTATTATTAATATCTAGAGCGTCTAGTAATTTATTATCTTCTTATAATATATATATAATATATAAAGCCTATAATACCTTTATAATATACTCCTATTAATTAATTAATATCTTATCTTAATATCTATTAATCTTTTAAAATAGCTCTATTTAGTATATAATAATTAATAAAGTAGTCCTAATTATTAATATATTATATAGAGTAATAGTATTATACCTATATATACTATTAATAAAGCTCCCCTTAAACTTAATTAGGATTCTTTTATTATTTTTATACTCTTTAATAATATAATTAATTATTATAGTAATTACCTTAATTATAAGACTAATAATAAGGTTAAATATATACCTTATTAATTCCTTTATATATAATATTTTCTATTACTATTAAAGAATATAGCTATAATAGCCTTAAATATTACCTTAATATAAAACCTATCCTTATACTATTATAATATTAATTAATATTTATAATAAGAGGAAAGTTAGGATTCTATATATTAATTCTTTATTCTAATATAAAAATACGCCTTTTAATAGTAATTTTATAATATATTCCTTTAGGCTCCCTTATTTATTAAATATATAATAATTTTATATAACCTCTTAAACCTTTTTTATTATATAACTTTAAAAGTTACTAAGTATATTATATAACTATATTACCTAATATTAATTAATAGTAATTACCTTATATATTTATATTAAGGATATATATTTCGCGCCTCCTTAGGAGTTAGGATTTTATTAATATTAAAGTCTCTTTACTTATTAACTTATCTTAATATATTAGCTATCTCTTTTTATATTTTAATAATTAATATATTTAATATAAATCTCTCCTTAACCCCTAGCTATAAGCTTAGTTTAAATTAAAACCTAATAATAATTACTATATAAAGATATAATCTAATATAGCTTATAACTATTTTATAATTAAGGGTTTATATATATTTTATCTATTTAATTATACCTACTTATAATAAGGTTAGGCTATATACTTACCCCCTTACAAAATTACCTTTATATAAATATTAAGACTATAACACGCCTAAGCCTATTATAACTAATATTAGTAGTAATAATAATAAATATAATATAGATTAGAATATAAACTTAAATTTATATCTACTATTAAATAATAAGGAGGAGGAATCCTATTATAAATAAGTATAAATATTATCTTTATAAGGAGTATTAATAAGAGTAATATATCTACTATCTTCTTAATTTATCCTATTAAGTTTATAAATATATTATTCCCTTATATATACTTAGACTTCTATATAAGCTTTATATTATTATTATTATTAAAGTTAAAGAATAGTAGTTAAGTAGTTAATTATTAATAATATTCCTTTTAATTAATAGAGGAGATATATTAGAAAAGATAGAAATCCCTACTTAAGGGAAGTAGCTATCGCGAAGAGCTATTATTTAAATTTAATAAATTTAAAAGTTAAATAAAAGAGGCTAACTATATATATATATATATATACAAAGATAAAGAGATATATAGATAAAAGAGGAAGGATCTATTCTATTAAAAGGAGTTATATATAGAAATAGGATATATAAGAGAATTAAGTAGAATAGAAAACCTTAGGATTAATATTTAAAATATTATTAAGGTACACGTTCCCTTAGTATATTTATAGATTCTTAACTAGATTTTTATTTAAATTTTAATTAAGTTCTTAATTAGATTCTTAATTAGATTTTTATTTATATTATAATTAGGTTCTTAGTTAAATTCTTAATTAAATTCTTATTTATATTTTAATTAGATTCTTAACTAGATTTCTATTTAGATTTTAATTAAGTTTTTATTTTAAACTTTATTATTTAATCTTATTACTTTTTAATTACCTCTCCTTTAATTCTCCCTTTTTAGGTAGTATATATATAAATATATTATCCTTTAATCCTTCCCTCCTATTCCTTCCTTATCTTTAATTAAAAAAATATTATAAAAGCTTCTTATACTATCTCTTATAAATTCCTTACTAGCGCTAGCTACTTAATCTTTACTTCCTCCTTAAGGGCGGATTATTTTATATAAATAATAAAGAGCTTAGGTATTACATATAAGATATAAAGCTAGAGATATTAAGCGTAGGATATATAAAGGCGGGGAAGATAAAGAAGAAGGGGGTAATTATAAATAAAGAGGGAGAGGTAATAATAGGAGGGAAAGAATATACCTTTAAATTATAATAGGAATTTTTATTAATAAGGAGATTAATATAGGTAAGGATAATATTATAAGTAAAATTAATTATATTATAATAGATATTATAATTTTTTAATATAAATAAAGTTAATATTAAGGTTAAATAAATAAGGGAGAAGACTAGTATATTAATATATATATCCTTTTTAAACTCTTTATAACTTCGCTTAAAGGCTTCTATTATATAAAAGATTAATAAAATTAATTTCCTAATTAAGTTAAGAGAAGTAATATATTACCTTTAATTATATTCTTCTTCTTAATTACTTTCTTTTTCTACCTTAGTTTCTATTCTTACCTTACTTAATAAGATTATAAGATAATTATATATATTCTTAAGACTCTACTTTATAAGAAAATCTTTAAGCTAGTTAAATAAGGTAATTTTAATTATCTCTAGCTTACGCGCTAACTTAATTATTACTATTATTAATTAATAGCTATTAAGGACTTAAGAAAGTAGTATTATAAAATAAATATAATTAATTAAAAAGAGGAAGTATATATATAATTAAAATTAAAATATATTAAGAGTAATATAATCCTTATTACTTATACCTATATTAATATTCTCCTTAAAATACTCTTTATTATAAATAAGATATACAACCTTAAATAATATCTTTTAAGGTAAATATATTATTATTAACTTAAATTTACATTTTTATCTTCTAAATATTATACCTCTCTCTAAAGTCTTTAATAATAATAATAGTAAAATCATTAAGTAGCTTCCCTAATTATAAGTTATTATAATAGGTAAGGCGTCTATCTTTCTTTTAATCTTAACTATCCTTAGAATAGAGGATTATATATACTTAAGAATTATATTTCTAGATAGTATAATCCGTAATAAGTTTATATATATAAAAAGAAATAGAATTAGAATTAGAAATAATCTTATTAAATAAATCTTCTAAATATAGTTACTTTATATATAAGTAATAAGAGAAAAATTTATATATATTTTAAAGGTTAGTAATAATTATATAATAACTAACTATTAATAATAAAGGTATAAGGATAATAGGGAAGGTATAATATTTATATTATTAGGAGAAGAGTTCTTCCTTTATTATTAATTACTTTATTAAAATTCTTTAACTTCTTAAAGGAATAACTTATACTTTTTAAGTAAATTATTAATTAAATATAAATAGTTTTTAATTATCTTTACTATTTAATTATTATATACTCTTATTAGCTTATTATTAAATTTTATAAGATATAATCTATTAAATATAGACCTAATATTAATAATATATAAAGGGAGAGAATAGGCCTTAATAAGTCCTTTATAAGAATATTTAGTATATTAATAGTTAAATTACCCCTATTAATAATTAAGGTAAGATAATAAATTATTATAACTCCTAAATAATATGATAATCTTATAAGGTATATAGATCTACCTTTAAGTTAATAAGTTAATTAGAAATTTATCTTTAAAGATACCTAATACTATTTAACTTAAAATATAGGAAGATTATACCTAATCTTAATTAAATAGATAATAATAGTAATACCTATACTTAATTATAAGGGAACACGAGCTTACGGCCTTTAGTAGAAGAGTCTTATATATATATACCTAACCTAATACTAATTATAGAGGAGATTAGCTTAAATAAGACTATTAGTAATAAAGAGGATAATTAAATTAAAAGAGAGGTATATTATATATATCTTAATATCTATTTAAATTTAGTTATTAATTTAATATAATATAGGAATATCTTCCTCTTTATTCCCTACTTATACTAACTATTAATATCTACTTTATATTATTATTATTATAAATCGCGACCTATAAAAAGAGTATAGGAAGAGTAGTAGAGGAGATAATTCCTAGATATAATATTATAAATCTATCTATATAAAATCTAAGGGCTAGCTTAGTCTATTATCCTTTTATTAATTAAATATAATATATTATATCCTAATAGCTCCTAAGAGTAAAGTATTCTAAGGATAATATAGATAAATTATTAAAAGATAGATGTTTATATAAGGTATAAGTAATTATAGACCTTATAAATACCTAAGAATAATAGGATAAATACTTAAATATTTTATAAGGTATTAAATATAATAATTTCCTTAAAGAATAAATCTAGATTTATATACTTATTAAGGATATTAAATTACTTAAATATATTATTTAATATAGGAATATTTTAAATATTATATACTTTTTAATAGATTATAGTCTATTTAAGGATAATCTAGCGTATACGCTAATAAAATAGATAAATATTAATAATAACTATATTTATAGTAAAATATATACTAGAAAATAATAATAGAGGATATAGGATATACTTCTTATAGGCGCTATAATAATACTATTAATCCTTTTTATTAATAAAATATAATTAACTTAATACTATAGTAATCTAATTATATAGCCAGTTTATCTTATTATTAGAAACTTTAATATTAAGATATATAAGAGTTAAACCTATTTAAGCCTAATCTTACTAGGTATAATATTAACAATTAAAGTAGGTAGTAAATATTAAGAGTACTTAATATTAGAGCTCTACTACTTAATAATAGAAATTATATTAAAGTATAAGTATAGATTTATAAGATAAGATTATTAGGAATTACTAATAAATATAATATATAGCTATAGAGTAGTTAGTAAGAATAGGAATTATAATACCTTATATAAATAGCTTTATTAGATAGTATTACCCTATTTTAGCTAGCTTTATAATTAATTATAAAGAATAAGTCCTTATTATAAGAGTTAAAAAGAATAGATATTATTTAATTTATAAAGTTATACTAAATAAATATTAAGACCTTATAAAATATTTAGATATCTATACTTATAAAGGAATAAAGAAGTAAATTTAAATATAATAAGAAGAGGATAGATAGATAAAATTATATAATAATTAAATCTATCCTATTCCTAATTTTATCTAGAAATACTATCTTATAAATATCTATACTTATATAATACTTAATTCTTTATATTAACTATTAAAGGATTCTATTATATATCTTATTATCTAGATTAAATAGCTTATTAATAATATATTACCTAAGAAAATATATATAATCTAGAAATATTAAGAGATAAGGTCTATTATTAAGGCTAGATTAATATTTTAATTAAACTACTACTTTTAATAAGTTTATAAATATAAAGGACTAAAAATATTCTAAAATTTTAATAAAATAAAATAATAGATAGGTAATAAATAGAAGTAAATACTTTATTAACTTATCTTTATAATAATACTATTATTAATTATAATAGCCTTAGTAAGTATATACTATACGCGGGCTATCCTAGACTTTATAATACTTATAATATATTATAGTAATAGTAATAAGACCTTACGCTATATATACTAGGTACTATATAAGATAGATAAATTAGTAAAGGTTTTTCAGAAATTCCGGCTAATAGATAAGGGAATTAATAAATATTATTTTAACTTCTTTAAAATATATATTATATTATACTATATTAACTTTATTTAAGAATATAATAATACTTAAGGGTTTAATACCTATTATAATAAGGCTACCTATAAATTCCTAATAAAAGACTTTTTTCTAAGGATTAATAAAGGCGAGATATTTTATTAATAAATCTTACTATATAATATTAAGCGATATAATATAATAGTTATATAAGATATACTTCTCTATTAAGGGATATAATAACGTAGTTAAGCTAATAAGTCTAAGATTAATAAGGATTAAGTTAGTAGATTCTATTAAGATATAATAAACTTATAATACTTAGGTATTCTTTATTTATAAGAAGCTAAAGCCTGTATATAATAATAATATATAATAAATATAGATTATTAATAATTAACTAGATAAATAATAATATAAATAAAAATTAATAGGTTTATTAATATACTCGCCCTATTCTTTTAAACTTATTAAGTAAGATTTAATAACTTATTATTAAGTTTAGATATTCTAGATTAAATAGATAGTAACCTATTATAAGCTAAAGATTTAATAATTAATATCTATACTTTTATAGCTTATTAGAAGCGGGATAGGAAGGATTTTAAGGACCTAGAATATCTAATAAAGGAGTATATACGCTATATACTAGCGTAAGGAGGTAAGGTAAATAATTAGCGACATAACTTTATATAGGTATAGGAATATATTATATAAGAAGAATAGGATTTAAGGTAATCTAATAGATAAGAGGATAAGCTATTAGGTAAACTCTAATTAATTATTATAATAATTAATCCTAAAAGGAGGAATAAAAAAGGGTATTTAATTAAATATTATAAGGTATTTATAAAGGTCTTATAGTAGAGCTATAAAAGTAAAGTTAATAATATATATAGAATATTTAAAGTTAAGTAATAGCTATTAAATATATTATAATAAAGAAGAAATATAAGGTATTACTAATTCTATAAAATATTAATAATTATAAGAAGTATATATATAATACTATTAGGTAAGGGTAACTCTAAGTACTTTATAAATAATTAAATTAATTTAGATTTATATAATATACTATTTAAGGTAGATTAATTAATAAAGGATACTTAAATAATAAAGAAATTAATGATAGGTTTATAATAATAATTTAGCTTTAATAAAGTTATTATTAATAAAGAGGACTTTAAATTATAAATAAGCTATATACCTTATTTCCTTTAAAGGAGGCTTTATAATACTTATAATATTAATTACTTTTCTATAATATATTTACTATTTAAATAGTCTAATTAGTTATACCCTTAAAGAGACCTATTATATCTTTAATCTTAATAACTAGCTCTTATAAAGTAGCTACTACTTCCTTTAAATACTTAACCTTAGCTTATAATTTCACGCTATCTATTATATTATATATTTACCTTAAATTAATAGAGGAAATAATTTAAAAGGTTATACTATTATAAAAGCTTATAAAGTTATTAAATCTAATAATTAACTCTTATAAAGTAGTTATTACCTCTTTTAAATACTTAATATCTCTTTAAATCTCCTTTATATTAGGTATAATAGATATATACATTTTAGGGGGTAAAAGTAAATTAATAATTTCTTAATATAAAGGCTATAAAGGTTATAAGGAAGATAAGAATAAAAGTAGTAATAATAATAATAATAACAATAATTACTATAATAAAAGGGTTCTTAATAAATATAATAATTAAGGTAAAGGGCTATAAGGGAGTAGAGATAAAGGTAAGTATATAAGCCTTAAATCTTAAGATCTCTTAAATATTAATAGTAAGCTAGGGGTAGAAGCTCTTCTATATTAATATATAGTATATTAATAATATGAGGGATTAAATAGTCTTATATTAAGTATAATAAAGATATTTAAGGGTTATAATTAAATTAATTAATAATATAAAGCTATTGATAATAATATTAGTAAAGATTATTATAAATCTAACTTAATATATAAATCCTAATAATTAAGAATCTAAATAAGGTTTTAAGTAAGAACCTTAATTATAATACTTATATCCTAGAAAGTGTATTCCGCGTAGTAATAAAATATTATTAAGATCCTAATTTTTAATATAAATATTTAATATAGAAAATTTATACCTTATATATATTTAATTCTTAATAAATATTATAAAGCTAAGTAGTCTTAATAATTAATAAATAGTTTATATTTATAGAAAGGATAACTAGATATATATAATATATATAGAAATTACTAGAAATTAATAGCTAATTAATATACCTTCTACTCCTATTATATCTACTATTATATTCTATACTATTAGTCTATTCTAACGTCCTAGGTTTAACTCTTATAGGTATCCTTTAATTTTTACTTTTTAACTATTAATGATTTAGGGTTCTACCTATTACTATTACTTACCTATTACTATTACTATTACTTACCTATTACTATTACTATTACTTACCTATTACTATTACTATTACTTACCTATTACTATTACTATTACTTACCTATTAATATTACTATTATATATATATTATAAAATTTATAGTATATATTATAAAATAACTACGCGTTTTATAATAATAAGATATATAACTTAGTAGTATATACTACTATTCTAAACTTCTTAATCTAGACTAACTTTTATTAGTAGTTAATTTAAGTTAGTAATATTTAATATTTACGTTATAAGGGCCTAATAAACGTGTAGCTTTAATAGAATAGAGCTTAATAAGGAGGATATACCTACTAAACTTATTAAACTAACCTTATAACTAAATATTAGAGAAACCTACTTATTCCTCTTATAAGCTACCTCTTTTTTACGCCTACCTACTACTATTACTATTACCTACCTACTATTATTACTATCGCCTACCTATTACTATTACTATTACTTACCTATTACTAGTACTATTACTTACTTATTACTATTACTTAAAATCTTTAGTAGAGAAACCTTTAAAAGGTTAGAGGGGCGCTAAAAACTAATTATTAATAGTAAGGTATTATAATAAAATACTTCTACTATTAATAAGATTAAAGATACTTATTATTTAAGAAATATTATCTAATCCTCCCTATTAAACCTTAAGATTATATATACTATAATTAATATAGATTAATATTAGTTTAAACTTATAATTTAAGTATATCTTAGCGCTTTAAGCCTAGAAGATTTTATATTAACCCTTAATAAAGAAGAGTATTATTCTCTATTCTATAAAATTATACTTACCTAGCTCCTTACCTAGCTTCTTACCTATTACTTACCTATTACTTATCTAGCTTCTTACCTAAGTTCTAGCCTAAGTTCTCACTTATAGCTCGCCTATTACTTACCTATTACTTACCTATTACTTGCCTATTCATTACCTAGCTTCTTACCTAAGTTCTAGCCTAAGTTCTAGCTTATAACTTACCTATTACTTACCTATTACTTACCTATTACTTACCTATTACTTACCTATTACTTACCTAGCTTCTTACCTAAGTTCTAGCCTATAGCTCGCCTATTACTTACCTATTACTTACCTAGCTTATTAATTAAATTCTTACCTAATTTCTTATTTATATTATAAAGACTCTAATATCTATTATTTTTATAAGTCTAATTAGATAGTCTAGCTTATCTTTATAAATAGGTATATTATTTATACTTATAACTATCTAAAATACCTTTATTAGGATCTAATATTACTTTATACCCTTAAAGAGCTTCTATATCTTCTATTTAAGCTAGGTATATCTATATATATACTATAAAGAAAGAATTAGTAATAAATATAATATTTAATAAAAGGAGGGAGTTTACTATAATATATAAAAAGACTTATATATTTAATTACTATTATTATCTCTAGAAATAATAATATAATTAATACTTTAATACTATAATATTTAAGTATAGTCTAGTATATTAATTAAGCTTAAGAGATATAATAGAGAGTATTATATAATTTATATCTAATTAATATCCTTTTTTTATTTATTTATCTCGTGAATTCTAATATATCTTTTAAATCCCTACGGTTATCTAGTATTAAGTTAGATATTAATAGGTTATAATTAATAAGTATAATAAATTATAATATAGCCTTAATAGATAAGTAGGCTAGGTTTTACTCTACTTATCCTTTAATATAGGTATTCCTATCTTAAGTTACCTATTAATCTTATAGCTTCCAAGTAATATCTTACTACTAATTAGATAGATATATATTATAAGTAGTCTAGAACTAGGCTAGGAATTTATTAAAGATATTATATAGGTATTATAACTTAAGCTTAATAAGCTCTTTACTAAATTACCTACTTTTAATATAATAATATACTATATAATCTAGAAGGATCTTATTAAGCCTAAAAGTAACCTTATAATATATAGCCTTAATATTAAGGTCTTTTAACTTTTTAATATACCTCTAAATTATATATTTAGAAGTATTAAGCCTATTTTAATAGAATATATATTACTTATTCTCCTTATATTCTAGGAGGTATTAGAAATAGTATTATTAATATTATAATATTAGAAGGTTTAATACTTAGAATTATTCTAAATATAATAATAAATTAAAAGTAATAATAAGGATAAAAGAGTTTTATATCTTTAATATACTTTTATAATCTAGCGCTTATTAATTTAATATTATTACTATTATTAAAAATAATAAGACCTATATAAAGATAATATATAATTTTATCTTAAGGTACTTTAAATTCTAAGACCTAAATATTTTATATTTATACTCCTTTAAAAGACTTAATTTAAGTAAAGCTCTATTAAATTATAATAACCTAATTTAAAGAGCTCTCTAATATAAGGTTCCCTTAATATATTTATTATAATTATAGGCTTTACTCTTTAAATACTATTTATTTATATTATAAATTATTTATAATTATTTAACTCTATTATTAAAATATAAAGTATTCTAGTCCTTTCTACCTACTTTAAGAAAGTTATAATAGCCTATTAATTCTACTCTTATAACCTTTAAATTACTAACTTCTCTTAGCTTTATAAATTATATAGATATATTCTTAAAAGGGGCGAAGAGTATTATAAGCCTATAATTAGGATATATATTATAGGACTCTAAGCCTTACTAATATAAGTACTTAAGGAACTAACTATTATTTAGAGATATAATATTAAGAAGGTTACTTTTATTATAATATTAATATATCTTTAATTTCTCTTCCTACTTAGCTTTAATTTCTATTTATTTCCTTTAAAGATATAGATAGAGGATAGTAATTACTATCCTTATAATTATCTAAAGGTAAAGTTAGTTAAGCTAAAAGATATATATTAACTTAATAAATAATATCTTCCTAAGCCTTATTTAATTAATACTAAGTATTTAGATTTATAATATTATAATTATAATTATTATTATTATTATTCAAATACTAGAGTATAAGTCTTATTAATATAAACCTTCCCTATTCTAGAAGTTATACTTAGGTTCTTTATACTAGTAATCCTCGCGGCTTAATTCTATATATTATTATATATATATTTATACTTTAGGTTATAACTAGTATCTTATAAATTAAGATAATAATTAGCTAGTACTACTATATTAGAAAGATTATAAATTAAATATATTCTAATATTTATTTATTATTCTTTATTATCTCCTTCTTTATTACTAGCTTTATCTATATATATACTAGGTATAAGCTTAATAGATTTAATAATAAGCTAGATTATAAAGTTATTATCTAAGTCTTAATTAGATTATCTCCTTATCTTACTTAAATTAATATAGTAGCCTTTCTAGAGGATAGATTAATAATAATATCTATATTATTTTATAAATCCTTAGTATTCTTAACTATAATAATATATCCTTTATCTTATAAATAATATTTCTTTTAGATAAAGTCCTTCTTAAAGCCTTCTCTTCTTTCTTAATTATATTTTAATTACGTCCTTACTATCTTTTATAAGATTACCTCTATATCTAGAGCTAACTATATAAAAGAATTAGTCCTAAGCGTTAATAAGTAGGATAAGATAAAAAGGGATAAATTATTACTTTAATATTCTATTTATTAGCTATATTATTACTATTATAATAATAGATTACTAGTACCTATATAGCTTAATAATAAATAGCGGGGGTAGAGGCGGGGAGCCTAAGGTATAATAGAGCTATATTTAATAAAGAAGGGGTTAAGACCTTTAACTTCTATCCTTAAATTAATTTATTATAATAGTAAAGTATTTAATTAATTGATATAAATAATAAAGTTATCTTAGAATATAATTCTTAATACTATTAAATTTTTACCTTAATTTTAATAATATATAATACTATTTTATAAATCCTCTTTATCTTATACACTAGTAATATACTATATATTAAGGAATTAATATATTAAATTATAATAGGTAGGATTACCTATAAGCTTATAGTTAAGAAGGTAGTTCTAGAATAATAAGGATTATAAATATTCTAGCTATAACTCTTTATTTAATTAATACTCTACTATCTATTTAACTTTTTACTTTATAGGAAGAATATAAATATAAGGTTATTTAAGATAGTAATTAATATTAAAGCTTACTAGTAATAAGAAAGTTAAAGGTAGTAATAGTATAAAGGCTTTATATATAATTAATATCTAAGGCTAGAGGAGGCTTAATTATAGAGGTTAACTTCTAAGAGGTTTAGATTCATCCTTTATAGGTTTTATTTTAATTATTAATTTGAATTTAATACTAGCTTAATATTAAAGGACGTATTCCTATGTATTTAAAGTAAAGTCTAGGTAATTCTTAATTTTAAATATATTAGGTAGCTTATTTAATACCTCTTATATAATATTAGCTCTCCTTTAACTAAGTAACTTCTTTAATTAAAATAATTTCTTATATATTAATAATATAATAGATATTATATTATAAATTAATATTATAGCTAGCGTATCTTATAACTAAATTATAATCTAAAATTCTTAATTAGAATCTAGGCTAGATTCTAGGCTAGATTCTAAGTAAGAATACCTTTATATTAATTAAGATAAGAATATTAAGATTATTATATTATTATTTCTTTCTATTACAATAAGATATATTAAATTACTTATAAAATCTATTATAATAACTACGCGTTAATAATAATAAGATTATTATTATTTCTACTAGCCTTAATATCTCTAGCTATCCTTAAGTCTATAATTATAAATACCTTCTTATTAAAGGGAGGAAGGTTATTATAGTATATAGAAAGACTTATATATTTAATTACTATTATTATCTCTAAAAATAATAATATAATTAATACTTTAATACTATAATATTTAAGTATAATCTAGTGTATATAATTAAGCTTAGGAGATATAATAAAGAATATTAAATAATTTATATTTAATAGACATCCTATTTTTTTTTATCTTATAAATTCTAATATATCTTTTAGATCCCTATATCTATCTAGCGCTAATTTAGGTATTAATAGGTTATAATTAATAGGTATAATAGATTATTATATAGCCTTAATAAATAGGTACTATTAATATCCTTTATAGCTTTAACCTTTATTAATTAAGCTAGGTTTTACTCTACTTATCCTTTAATATAAGTATTCCTATCTTAAGTTACTTATTAATCTTATAACTTCCTAATAATATCTTACTACTATTTAAATAGATATATATTATAGGTAGTTTAAAACTAGGCTAGGAATTTACTAGGAATATTATATAGGTATTATAGCTTAAGCTTAATAAACTTCTTATTAAATTAAGTACTCTTATTATATTAATATATTATATACGCTAGAAGGATATTATTAAAATTAAAGATAATTTAATTATATGTAACTTTTAAGTCTTAATCCTTTAACTTCTTAATATACTTATTAATTACTCTTATAATATCTTTAAATCCTTTAGGATAGAAAGTATACTATTTATAGAGTAAATTATTCTAGGAGATATTATTAATTATATTATAGGTATAATAATATTAGAAGGCTTAGTACTTATTATAATTCTACTTATTACTATAAATTAAAAGTAAAGATAAGGATAATTATTCTTTATATTTTTTATATATTTTTATAAGCTAGCGCCTAGGAATCTAATAATATAATATTTATTAATAAGAATAAGACCTACGTAGAGATAAAGGATAACTTCTTCTAAAAGAACTTTAAACTTCTAAATTATATTATTCTAGGAATATTTTTTATTAAACATTAAAATATAATTAAAGCTATATTAAGTAATAACTATCTAAATTAAAGAGCTTATTAATATAAGCTCCCTTTAAAACTTAATACTTATATAGGCTTTACTCTTTAAAAGCTATATATTTAGGTTATAAATTATCCTTAATCTATTAATCCTATTATTATATTAAAGGTTATAAATACCCCTAAGGCCCTTATTTAAGGAGGTATAAGCCTTTATTAATTCTACTTTTAGGCCTTTAAGGTTAATAATCTCTTATAACTTAATAAATTATATTAAGATATTTCTAAAGGGCGCGAAGAATATATTAGGACTATTAATTAAGTATATATTATAAGCCTCTAAATTTAGCTAATATAAGTAATTAAGCTACTAATTATTAATAAGATATATAGTACTAGGAGTAGCGCTTTCTTTATAATATTAATATATATCTAGGTTCTCCCTCTACTTAACCTTAATCTTATTCTATTTCTTTTATAGATATATATAAAGTACAGTAATTATTATACTTATAAAAGTCTAGAGGTAAAGTTAGTTAATTTAAAAGCTTTATATTAAATAGATTAATAATATCTTATTAAATCCTATTTAATTAATAATTAAAATCCTTATCTATTTAAAGTCTCCTTAATAAAATATTATAATAATAAAGAGTACAAGCTATTACTATTTATATATTACTTAATATATCCCCTTAATCTAAATCTTCCCTTTATTAGATATCTTATTAAGGTTCTTAATTTTCCTAAATTTATAAGATTAAATTTATATATTATTATATATATATTTATACTTTTAATTATTATTTATATTATAGAACCTAGATAATTAATAAGCTTTAACTATTATATTAATAAGATTATTAATTAATTAGGCGCTAGTATCTAGCTCTAGCTCTTCTTCCTCTTCTTCCTTATTATTAACTTTCATTATATTTATATTAAGTAGGGGCTTTATAGGTTTAATAGCTATATTAAATATTAATTTATTACTTAAGTTATAATTAACTTAACTCCTTACTTTATCTTTTACCTTATTCTTAGGGGTATTAATAGCCTTATTAAGTATAATATTTATATTATTATATAACCCTTTATTATTCTTACTATTAATCCTTTATCCTTCTTTAATAGGTAGTATAACTATTATATAATCTTATTTCTTAATTCTCTACTCTTTCTTTAATAATATTCTAATAGCTTCTATACTATCTTTATTAAAATTAAGAGTATACTTTAAGCTAGCTATTTAAAAGAATTAGTCCTAAGTATTAATAAATAAGATAAGATAGGAAGGAATAAACTATTACTTTAATATTCTATTTATTAATTATATTATTTCTATTATAATAATAGATTACTAGCGCCTATATAGCTTAATAATAAGTAGTAAGAGTTAGGGCGAGGAGCTTAAGGTATAATAGGACTATATTTAATAAAGAAGGGGTTAGAGCCTTTAACTTTTATCCTTAAATTAATTTATTACTTTAATAGTAGAGTATTTAGCTAATTAATATAAATAATAAAGTTGTCCTAAGATATAATTCTTAATATTATTAAATTTTTATCCTAATTTTAATAGTATATAATACTATTTTATAGGTCTTTATTATTAGATACGCTAATTATATACTAATTAATAAGGGAATAGTATATAAGGCTAATCTATAATATATTATAAATAAGCCTACGCTATAAGAGGATCTCCTAAAGTATATTAAATTATAAGTCTATTATCTATAAAGCTTTATTAAGTTATTACTTAGCTATCTACTTAATCCTCTACTTTATTAGGAGACTATTAATATTAAGGTATATAAGGTAGTAATTAATTTTAAAATCTTCTAATAATAAGATAGTTAATAATTATAGTATAATATAAGGGCTATTATATCTATATAGGGCTTAGGGCTTAGGTAGGCTTATTTATAAGGGCTAATTACCGCGAGGTTCTAATTTATCCTTAATATTAGGCTCTCTCTTAATTATCTTTAATCTTATAATAGCTTAATACTTAATAACGCTAATATATATATATAATAGGAAGTTAAAGTAGCTATTAATTACTAACTTATTAATAAATTTAATTAATAGTAGATATTTAATATTAGTCCTATTTTATTTAAGTATTTTCTTTAGTTAAAGTACTTTCTCTTATATTAATTTAATAAGATATTTCTCTTTAATAATATCTATTACAGCTTAAAATAAGGATTTAATAAATATATTACCTATTAGCTTATATACCTCTTTTATATATTTCTAGGTATAATTCTTAGGCTCCTTCTTATATTTAAAGTTAGGTATAGCTAGTTTAGAAGCTATCTTATTAATATTAAGTAAGAAGTAATATTAAATAATAAGAATTAAAAAAAATAAGAATAAAAAAAGTAAAGAAGCTAGTAATAATAAGTAATATAAAAGATAATAGAAAGAACTCTTATAATATAAAATATAGGAAGTACCTATTACTTAATAGTATTTAATAATAAATATTTACTTTAAGTTAATCTAGATAAGATCTTAGTAAGATTATATAATTTATTCTTACGCTAATTAATTTATATAGGAATATTCTTCTTATTTAACTTTTTATTTATTATTTACCTAGCTTCTTACCTAGCTCCTTACTTATTATTTAATTAAATCTTTACTTAAGTTCTAGCTTATAACTCGCTTATTACTTACTTAGCTTCTTACTTAGCTCCTTATTTAGCTCTTTACCTAGCTTCTTACCTATTACTTAATTAGCTCCTTACTTAAGTTCTAGCCTATAGCTCGCCTATTACTTACCTAGCTCCTTACCTAGCTCTTTACCTAGCTTCTTACCTAGCTTTTTATTTATTATTTAATTAACTCCTTATTTAGCTTTTTATCTATTACTTAACTAGCTCTTTATTCAAGTTTTAACTTATAATTTACCTATTACTTACCTAGCTTCTTATCTAAGTTCTAATCTATAGCTTACTTATTACTTACTTAACTCCTTATCTAGCTCTTTACCTAGCTTCTTATTTATTACTTTATTATTATTTACCTATTAATTTACCTACTTTTAATCTAAGTTTCTACTTAAGTTTCTACTTAAGCTCTTACTTAAGCTCTTATATAGGGCCTAGCTAAATCTTTTATCTAATATATATAAATTAGCTAGATAATTAATTTATAAGTTTACCTTTATAATAATCTACTTTTAGTTAGCTTATAAGTAGCTAGGGGCTAATTAAGCTAAGGGAGGCTACCTAGGACTAGCGCTAGGCGCGGATATAACCCTTGAATTTAGTAGGCTATCCCTGATTTATAGATAAAGTAATACTAATAAAATTATATACTTATATAAAGTATCTAGCGCTCTATATATAGTAGGTAAACTATACCGTTAATTAGGTAAATATATATAGATTCTTCTAGAAGATATATAAAATTTAATTAGTATCTACTAAGATACTAACATTTAATCTACTACCTACTATAGTAATTTAGTAAATATTATTATAATACTTATACTAATTATAAGTAAGTCCGATTAATAAGTAGTAGTAGGAAAAGCTATTAATCTATTTATACTAAGAGGCTAGATCCTAATAGATAGATTAGTAACTTTTCCTACTACTACTTACTAATTAGACTTACTTGTAGTTAGTATAAGTACTAGTATATTACCTTAGTATCTTAGATATACTATTAGCTAGTAAGCTAGCCGCTAAGCCTCTTTAAGTTAGTAAGGCTAACTACGTAGTATAAGGGTAATATATCTAAGTGTAAATATCTATAATTTTATTGGATATTATATTTTTAGCTAATATACCTGTAATTTTTTTTAGCTTATTAATAAAATCTATTAATATTTAACTTTATAACTATTCTACGTAGAATTATACTATTAAATAACTAGCTATATTAATACCTAATTATACTCTTACTTCTTCTAATTCTAATAAGCCTACTTTTAGCCTAATATAACTATGATAACCTAATTATAACGCTATTATTATCTATTAACTCCTAAATTTCTAAAAATCCTAGTAGCTAGCTAGTAATAATAGTAGTATCCTTACTCTAGTTTTTTACTATTAATATATTAGATAGTTTATATAAGCTACTAGAGTAATATTATTAAATAGGTAGGATATATAATATAGGTAAACTTAGTACTATAACTATTTTAGTAGAAGTAATTATAAAGTAAAAGAATATAATAGGACTAGATTAGCTTATAAATGTACTATTAGCTTATTTCATATTAAGTTAAGATTCTAGATATATATACCTTACTCTATATATACCCTGTAGTAAATAATACTAATATTATTAATAATAAGGTATTTATAAGTAAAGGAATAAAGTTTGCGCTCAGACGTATTACCGCCCGACTGCGCAGTCAGCAGGCGCTAACCCGATAGGGGCTTAGCACACACGTCTGAGGTACTGAGGCAACTAGTATGGAGATCTCGGGGCACGATGACTAAGCGTCACTGGGCTCCCATCAAAGCCGCCCCATGAAAGTCACCGAGGTAAAAAGGCCGTCAGATATTTCCTCAATAGGCTTCTTCAATCCCTCCTGTTGGAGCAGCTCAGATCAAGGTCACTTCTGGATTTGCCGAACTGATCGCTCAGGCTATGTCTCCTACGGGTAATAGTATGATTACTACTATGCCTGGGTGCGTCACAGCGACAGAAAACCACTGTATTAATTTTACCTCCTCATCAAGTCACATTCAGCTTGATCGGTGACAGGCTTCCGTCAACCATATGGTTACACGGAAACCACCTACAGACATTGCCAAAGACGGAGTACGGGTACTCACCATAATCATTCTTATGTACATGGTTTTGATTTTAGGAGCAATTCTTGTCAGCATCAAGTTTATGTTTGGTACTATTCAGTGGTTCGGAGTCGCTCATTAGGGATACTGTTCGAGTCTCACGCGCAGCACCTTCAGACTCTATATTTTAATTATGCTTGAGGCTGATTTTCATATGCCTAAAGAACCAATAGATATTCGGAGCAGATCCCTGGCCTCTCCTTTCAAGATGGCTCAGCCAGATTGCCCAGCACTAGTACCTGTCATCTTGAATGTCACGGTTGGGATTGAAGCGAGTCTATCAAGGAAACTGCTTTGTCTTCTTCTTACTCTCAAATATCCTTCTCCAATAACGAATTCTAATCTATACCTTATCTGCGTATTCCTACATCGTACACATTCAGATTGGTACCATTCAGACCTCCACTATGATAACGTCAGTCGCCATGGGCAGACGGTTCCTACCCACTGATTGAGACACTCTCCAAATCCTCCTCCCTCAGAACATCCCACTATGGTGTAGTGTTTGCGATAGGAATGGCTCACGTCCACAATACTTTTATTCGCTCGCTGAGTTACATCTATCATCAAGGCCTCACGTCAAGAATGTAAGTGACGTATCCATCCTCTCATTCTACTACTCCTCATGGTACTAGTCGGTGGAACACCATTATCTTCGAAGAGACCATTTCATTTCCTACTATAGAGCGTATTGATGGAACTCAATCGCTCTTCATCCGGAGTGTTATGCTTTTATGGATAAGGTGACGACGACTTCTACGGATAACTATGATGGAGGGGTTCTGGTCGAGATCATGGATAATTTCGTGAACACACTGCAACAGCATTTAAGAGAGGGAATTGATGTTTTGCTCGAGCGTGACTCACTACGATGAAGAGCCGAAGAAGGATTGGACTATCATCGAAACGAATGCTCGAAAAGGTGACAAGGTGAGTCCCCCTTGCTTGCCGCCAGAAGCAAAAGTATTGACCCTAATAAAGTCCGGCCTTTTCCCCCCTGGGCATGGACACTATCGACAACAGCGACAAAGGTGGCATACGCAAAGGTAATTTTCCTCAAACGCCATGCATGGTCCCGTACCTCATGAAGTATTGGTACGGGCAGAAGCATGCTGGTGCTTGGGGTTTTAACCCCTGCCAGGGATTCGGCACAAAAAAGCCCTTGTTTTTCCCCCCGGAAAGCAAGCTTGTTGAAAGGTCTGCCAGCTCTATGACTCGATAGCCCAAAATGAATCCTGGTTCGAAAGGCTTGGTGTTGCGGACAAGACATTTTCGTGAACGATGTAAAGGAGTCGGGGTAATCGTCCTATCATGTTTTATCTTGAGCCTCCCCAAGCGTGTTTTGAGGCGGTTTCTGATGCGTTGGTCAATATATCCGTCAAGAGGTCGGTCACATAACGATGGCTTTGCTCAAAGTATTGCATCAATAACGACATGGGTCTTACGGGCTTGTCCCAGCTGTATTACTAGCTAGTCAAGCCGATACTTTCGAGACGAGCACGGACTAGCTCACCGAGTAGCGGCAGGCAGTCAGTTGCCAAGGCAATTGCAACATCTCTTCCCATATGTTACAAGATACTCCACTTCCTAAGTGGTAAACTCAGAAGAGAATCTCTTCTCCTACGTTTTGATTCCCCCCCACACCCCAAAATCGTATTATTCAACTCTATCCATACCATCCGGAAGCACCGATTTGCGCTTCTTCCTCGGTTTGGCGGTGAGGTATGACGCTCTTTTTGATATCGAAGGTATCGATAATGTCCTCCCAGGTCTCGAAGTCAAGGTGAAAAATGGCTTGATGCTTGGAAATGTTCTGTTCCTGGACCTCTCTCGCACTCCTTGCTGTAGTTGCGTCTTTGTTCCATTCGTCAGTGAGGGGCTAGCAACCATTCATCAAATTGGACTTACGGAGTGTGGGCAACATGTTACTATCGTTACCGAGCCCAACAGTGCCATCCCTGATGAGGAAGCTCACATAGAAAAGGTTCTCGACAGTTTGACCGAAAGATTTGGGATTTACGACGAAATGGAAAAATGGAACACCCGAGTCGTCGGTGATGCCGTGCCTCGTCATCAAGGCCCGAGATTCTGCATCCGACATCTCATCTGTCAAATCCTCGTAGACCTTCTGCTGGCCATCAAGTATACTGTTGACTAGGAGATCTCGTATGTTCTTGCATAGCGTGGTAAGATTCGAACTGTCGGATTTTTCGAAGTCCTGGGCCTTCATTTCTTCTGGGCGGACTGCATCATTGGGATCTCGCCTCTGCAATCGTTCGCGGCGCTGCGTCGCTTTTCGAACCTTCTTTTGGACTGACAGAGGGCCGAGCAAGAAACCTGGCACCGGGGGACGAACATTGTTGGGGAAGCAAGCTTGGCGGCCCAGCCATTCCCAATTAAATGCGTCTCCTTCATCGAAGCCTTCTGCGGCTTCCTCATCACTATCGTCTCGTCTTCTTACTGAAGAACCATCAGCAGGAGCACGCCGCATGAAATTGATGCATTTTCCGACAAAGTCATCCACATCGATTCCTGTGGTCGAGTCGCCAAGGTTGAGCTGTGTCGTACGCTTAGCTGATAGATCTGCTGTGGATACAAGAAGCCGAGAGTCTAAGGTCGCGTCTGAAGTCTGCTTGACCGAGGTAAATAGCTCATTTGCTTTGTGGAGTGTGTGTATCAGGCCTTTCGAACCTGGGGCAAGGTATTCCGCTCGCGAATCTAAAGTTGCGAGCGATTAGTTCACTGCGGGTTCACTGCCCACTTCAGACTATAGGCAGCGACATACCAATCAGCTCTCTTGATAGATCTCTGAAGTCTTTTCTCACGGCACGCCTTTCCACTATGCTCTGTTCCGGATCGTAGTATTCAGTATCTCCTGCCTCCGCTAGACGTCTTGCATGCGTTGCTTGGCTTGCGTTAGGAGCATCTCGCTCACTGAGTTTCCGCCTCTTAGATGAGCGAGGCTGTACTTCGGCTCCCGGTGTAGGCGTGGGTAGTTGCGGTGAATCCATTGCTCCACCTTTCTCTTTGCTCAATCGTGAAGCCCGCGCTGATGCCTGCCGATTCTCCTTATCGGAGGAGAATGACGCTGTTGGCGAAGGTGAGAGTGCCTCTAAACTAACGCGTCCTCGGGTTCTTCGCGACGAAGTCGTTTTATTGCGAGCGTCTTCGTCCTCATGCTCATCGTCTGAAAGCCTTGCGCGCCTTGCCATTGTGTTGCAGCCCTGTGAGATCAAGAAACGCGCCTTGGTTTGGACTGCGCAGCCGACACTAGGTTATTGTCCGTCTGTAGCGCAAATGGCGGTATCTGGACTAGTCGGAACTTCAATTCTTCCAGTCTCAAGAGGTAAGGTGACGACCGTGGAACAAGGAACGTTCAATTTCGGAGGTCGAAGAGAATCAATTTACGCGGCATGTCTGGGCGAATGTCACAAACGCCAAGCTTTGAGGTCACGTGACATTTCATCATACTGCTTTTCTCTTCGAATAAGCACGACCACCACCGCCATCCACGTTGTCTTGGGGGATCAAGACCATGGAATCATACTCATTTGCCAAATCAAGTGACCTTGAGTATCCAGTCAATGTGAGAATGTTGGTCCTGGATCGAGTTCCTGTTAGCCTTCCGTGCTGATACGTAGCACTAGAGGCACCTTAGAGGGGCAGTTTAATCCCCCTCCATTCTCAACGTTACTGCAAAGGCCTGATCTCAAGCACGTTGGGTCAAATACTAGGTACCTGGGCCATAGAACAGAACATCACTCGCATGCTGACTTTGAGATAGGGCGAAATCTGATCTCTATGTCACAGCACAACTATGGGCGGACTCGAAACCATTGACCGTGCCGGTGCAGACAGCGTACAAGCCGTTCAAGGTTGAGCGTATCTGGAACGAATGGCTGGAGCTTCCCATCACGATTGCAACCCTTCCATTCAGCGCTCAACTAGCGATTACAGTATGGGATTTATCACCCACAGGCGGCCAGGGAGCTCGCGGTCACGCGATCTCGTTTGGAGGCACTACGGTGTCTCTTTTTGATAAGGACAACACGCTACAAAAAGGTCGGCAGAAATGTCGACTCTACCGTCACAAGGCCGCAGACGGATTCTCCTCAACGGCGACGCCTGCGGTGCCGTCACCACGGAGGAGCAAAGTGGTAAATGGTGTCAGCAATAGGCAAATGGCTACACCCGATGAGGAGGAGCTTGATAGACTGGAGAAGCTGTTCAAGAAGCATGAGATGGGGGAGATACCGCGGGTCGATTGGTTAGACAACCTTGTTTTCAAAGCGGTTGACAAACAGAGACAAAAGGTTGAGGCCTCCGCAAGAGTATCATCCATTACGCGAAGGATGAAGCCATCTTCTCAAAGAGAACGGAGAAGTAGGAATCCTGCATCAGCTTCCAAGGCTGATGCCGCAGAGGATGAAGGCGTTCCAGACGAAGAGGAAGATGCGCAGGATAAATATACACTGGTAATCGACTTCCCACGTTTTGACTTTCCTGTTGTGTTCACAGACTATGAATACACCCCTACTCCAATATCTTCTCATGCACAGCATGCCCAACCACCGGGAAATGTCAATCTGAAACCACCTCCAGAAGTGCAACTAGGTCCAGGAATCAACGGCACCGGGAACGGCATTGGGGAAGATGATGAAAATGCTTCTCCTTTGATCCGTATATACGATCCTGAGGTTGGTGCTAGGGACAACCCAGCGGAAAGCAAGCACAGGAGACTGGTCCGAAGCCATAGGACAGGTGTGTTGGATCGAGACCTCAAGCCTAACGCAAAAATTCGGGACGAACTCAACACGATTGTGT
>JAABUL010002272.1_pt1 | contig 32403 bp, 39 predicted proteins | sample 5559151 | NCBI WGS metagenome assembly JAABUL01 (sample SAMN10711876, study PRJNA513368) | rock metagenome | isolation source: Antarctica rocks | place: Antarctica: Victoria Land, Pudding Butte sud | reverse complement strand
GCCCTGTCAAACCAGCATTACCGTATATGACGCAGTCTTTCCAGCAGAACGCTCGACAGTCGTCGGGATTCAGATCTGACAGAGATCGAACGGTATGTCGGTTGTTGTAGCCACGAAACTCGAGCAGACGCTCCGAGTCTGTGGCCGCAGGGTTGATGTAGAGGGGAATGTGGAATTGTTTGCGTTGTGGTTCGTAGTGTAATTCCAAGTCATCGTGAGAGCAGCGATGTTCTTGGTTCATGGTGTGTGTTTCGACTTGCGAAGTGTGAGAGAGAAAGGATAACAGCCTGGAGAATGATCGAAGCCGGAAGATAGATACAGTAAAGCATTCAAATAAGATCGTCAACTCTTCTTCACATCAGTACTATAGAGCGATTAGAACTACACATCATCGCTTACAAGTAGAAGGATTGAAGGAGCTGGCTGAGTCTAGGCAGCAGTGTTTGCCCAACCCTACTTGAAACAATGGCGGACTTCAAGAGAAACATGTCCTGCGTTTGGGATTCCGTGCTCGAGCCCTGAGACCCTCGCTAATGCTTGTACTACGTAGTCGATGTTGAGGTATGAGGGTCAGAAGGCGAGCATACCTTAGGCATGTGTATATATTGGTTGAACTATTCTAGAAATTAGGAGGAAGAAGATACAGATAGTGATTTTATCTTATCTTCTTTTCATACAAGCGGTATTTTAAAATTTACCATATTTGTTTTAAAAAAAACCGGTTTGCCACTACTCTAATTACAGAACTCTTTGCCCCTAGCTGAACCCTAAGGTAGACTTCTTTCTATAACATTCCTTCGCCCTACATATACTGGAACCCGAAGCTGGAGACCACAGGACGATACTGCCCCATCTTAGACGTTTCTCGCATTTAAAGGTCGCTATCAAGTTGATGGCCAATGGAATGTATCAAACCTTCAAAGTGAAGGGGCTCAGCTCATCAAATACAAGAAGGGTCTCCTCGCTATCTTAACTTGCTTAAAGCGATCGCCGCTTCTTTTCATGCCATGCGATTAAAGTCATGAGTGTTGGTCAAAGGTGGACTCCCGCTACCGCATTAAGGCTTTCGTGGAACTCGGGGAAGTGAGATGCTTTACGAATTCTCAAACAGATTCCAAATTTGGAAGAATTGATCCTGAAGACCGCAAAATTGATATACTATACCTTCAACTGTTTACTGCCGAAGAATTTCTCGATAGTAGGAATATATGGCGATCCATTGGGGCACCATCTCCATTCCTCAAGGGTTTTGCGCTTAGGGTCATCGTCAGGGAAGCGCTTGAAGCAGGCTGAATTCTGTAAAGCCCAGCTTTCTAACTGGTCCCAATTCCGGCACTGCTTTTGTGGCTGTCGTCCCGGATCCTGCAGCTTCGCCTTTCCACTTCCTGCAGGCCTGAGCGTGTCATCTGCTGAGCAGATGGCGTTTTCTCGCAGCGCGTCTAGACAGTGAACGTGGTGATGCATAGGAGTGGTTTGTGGAAGGCCTTGTTCGAACTCGCGTAGCGCCCTATAGATGTACATCTGTTGATACGGTTAGCGACTAAGTTTTACAGTCTATGGTTTGCTGGAGCAGAAGCCTACCAGACAATGCAGACTGTGGTAGGCCTCAAGCATGTATATTCCCTTGTCCAGATCCCAGGGGAACTGCTTCGTGGCATACAGATCCATCTTTCTGCTAAGATCTTTGTCCACGGCAACCACACCAACATTTGGGGCGAGTGCCTTCCACAATTCGTCCGCTTGAGTGGTGTTCTCGCTGCTCCACTCGGTATTCGTTAGGAATGGTCGGGATACCTCTCCAGTAACGCCAGCTATACGTACCTAGATCAGCAGGACCCAAGAGACATGGCAAAGTACCTCGAACTTACCAATTTTTGACCGACAATTGAGAGTAGTGGGGTCGCGATAACGCCAGTACTGAAAAGCGTTGCCACCAACTGAGACCAGCAGAATTGTAGCTCCAATGGCAGTCATAACCTTCAAGAAGGGCCGGGAAGCCCGAGAAGGGTAATGAAAAGGAGGCTCTATCTCTTGATCTTCAAGAGCCGGTTCCCCTTTGTTTCCCAAAAGGCGATTTTCCTCCATCATGAAGGAGACAGAGCGGGTATGATTAAATGATGAGGTTTAAGTTGGCGACATTAATTGTATGAAGAGTCAACAGTCAAAAAGAACGCGAGGCACAATAATACTAGTCAGTGCAAGAGAATAGATAGGAGATTCACTAATTTTCTGGGAGCTAATTTGTATACTAACTGTTTGCTTGAGTTCCCGGCTCCATAGCTCTGAACGGGTCATGCGAAGAAAGGAGTGGATCTGCAAAGCGGGAACCTTAGATGACCGTTTTTGCTGGGTTTGGGATCGACTGGTCTGGAGTCCCGTGTTCGTCATCACAGAGGAGGTAGAATGGCAGGGTATAGTAGCAAAATAGTGGTGAACGAGGAGAATGTCGGGCTCAAAGATTCCGGTAAGTTTTGGAGCGCGATGACCCTATCAAAGTGTCTCTGTCTGCAGCCATGCCTTCAGATCCTCGCTTGGAGGATCCAAAAGCATGTCAACCTACTATGTGATTGACCATGCATCGATCCTGAGGTGTGGGCAGTGTTTAGTGGGTTGCATTCATTGATGCGGATATGGATGAGAGAGATAAGGTGGTGGGTCGTGATTGTTCAAGGATCAGCTAAAATGCTCTGCAGTGCGGCGTATTCGGAGCATCACGCCCTTTTATATTACATGCTGCTTTTAGGATGCTGAACCTACCCACACTCATAGCGCTACTCAGCAATCGAAAAGCAGGCGCGGATGAGCGCCAAGCGAGGATTCAGATGGACTTACACCATTGACTGACAGTCCATTACCTCCCAACATATATCAAGAGTACAAAAGATCTCCCTCCGTGCAGCTGTATACTTGCATCTCTACCAGAGACTCTGTCACTGCCAGGCACCTATAGACCTGCCTTCTATTGCCGAGTCGTTCAGCAAAAGTGGCCCCTCATGTCACGGTACACCAGTTATCAACCTCTAAAGGAAGTGGAAAGTTCCTCGGGCACAGAATCCTGCCATACGTGCCATTTCCCTCCAAGCGGCTACGCTCGGCGAGAAAAGAGAAATGCTACCATCGTCTCAGTGTTGTTGATCCTATCTAACCTATGCACTTGGTTTCTCTCTAGACAAGTATTGTACGGTTCCTCTCCAAGCAAAATCGACCCTCGGACGCCTTATGGTATGTTTCCCATCCATGCTGACACTCCGTCCCACTCACTGAATATTTCTCCACAAGCCAATTTGGAACGCAACGTCCCCGTCCCCTTTGCAAAAGGTACCCCGTATACCAATCCCAACGAAACTCTGGCCAACAAGCTCTGGGACGACATCAACATCGACGTCGGGATGGTGGCGCTCCCAGAAGAATTCGTAGCAGCCCACGGCCTGCCAATCGCACAGCGCTTCCCTTGGGACCGCTCAAAAGGCATCTACCTCCTAAACGGCCACCACAACCTCCACTGCATAGTAAGCAGCCCAATTCCCCCCCCGTTTCTTCAAATCCTAGCATCGAAAGCAGTGCTAACCCCCAACCCAACAGAGAGCACTCCACATCTCATTAACCGAGTTCCGGCAAGGCGTGCCCCAGACGCGGGCCTGGGGCCACGTGATGCACTGCGCCGACGTGCTGCGCCAAGACATCCTCTGCAACGCCGACGACACTCCGCGCTACTCGACCGCAAGCGCGACCCCGGAGTCAGGCGTCGGCCAGGTGCGGCGGTGCCGCAGCTGGGCCGAGCTCGAGCGCTGGGCCCGCCGCTACAACGCGTGTTTCCGGTACGTCAATCAGACGCTGGAGAGCCTGCCCGAGGTGCAGCGGTTTCTGTACTGTCCGCAGGGGTCGCCGTATGCGGCGGAGGTGGAGAGGGTGTTTGGGGCGGTGCCGGCGTATGAGGATTTGTAACCGCATGCCGGTTTTGATTTTTTTTTTGGGGCTTGCTTTTGTGGGTGGAATTCCGAGACTCGGAGTCTTTCTGCGTCGTGGAGTGGTGTTTGCATGTTTATTAGAGAAGTATTAGGCCTCCATACTTGTACAGCATGAAAAGCAACATATGTACCTTCACCTTGCGCAGGCACACAAAGTAATCATGCAACGCTCGATACATCACGCACGGCTTTCATCACCCAATCGTATCTCAGAGCGAATCTTGATTTTGTACAAACAACCAAAGACTCTAACGGTTTCCCTTTGCAAGCTCGCGCCCTATCAAATCCAGAGGCTCCTCCGCTTCGAAATCCCTCTCCCCCTCCACCACCATCTCAGCTGGATTAAGCCGCCTAGCCTTCCCCTAAGCGGTAGGCCCCATCGCCGCGTGCTCAGCGCCCGTCTTGTGGCCCACGAAGATCTCTCCGAGGTCGGGGACCTCCACGCCCTCCATCGGCGCGAAGTTGACCGCGCGCACTTCTACTTGGCATTAGTCGTAGGCGGAAACAGGGTCGCAGGTTGGGGATGAGAGGAGACAGGGAACTTGTGTGAGGAGAAAGGGGGGAGTGGTGAGGGCAAACGTACGAGGACCCTTGACGGGCGCGGCGACGCCGATGGTAGCGGCGCAGGCGAGGAGAACGATGACGGCGGAGAATTGCATTTTTCCGGTGTCGAGATGAGAAGTTTCGTATTATGGGATGTCTTTTTGATTCTGAGGGGGATCTGATGTACCCTGATTGCGTTCAGAGATTTCGAGGGGAGGCCCGAGACGTTGGTCAGCTTATCTATCGCCCCGTCTTTCCCAAAGGGCATTGAACACCGCGCCCCCAGGCGGAGAATCGCATGTGGTTGGTAGTCCTCGGGTCATCGCGCCTTCGATCAACAGCGAGCATCTCACGCTGCCTTTAGCATGCCGTGCTGCTGGCGTCCTGCAGGATTTCCGTTCGAAAACGAGAAAACCTGGCGGTGATTTTTAGGGCCATACATGCATGTACTACAAACCTTGCAGCATTTGATGCACTCGCCATTCACGGTTGTTTCCATCAATGCCCGTTCACTGCTGCCATCGGGTAGCACTATATTGTGGGTCTGCACTTGAATCCTTCGAAGCACGTCTGCGGCGTTGCAGTGAGACCAGACGAGACTCCCAATGTTGTACGTGCATGAGCCCTCCCTGCTGCGCTACGAATGCGTTTGCTGTACGTTCGGTAGATGGAAGTGAGTTGGAGATTTAAGGCGACGTTCCCGTCGGGACGGGCGGGAGTGTTAAGCTCAGCCTATCATCCGTCGGCTACCAAACCTTCTTTAATCTTCTGATCTTCTCACCTTCTCTACCTGCACTAGATACTCTGTCGACGGTATACTTTATACTTTATTGTACTATAGTGCTACACCATCTGCATCCCCAGTTGGTCAGCAGCTGGCATGCTTTCACCGCCGATACTCGCTCGTATGAGAAGTGCGGTGTAGTGATCGTTTGAGTCCTTGATGGTGCGCCTCTGCTTTGCGTTGCTCGGACGTCACATTCGCAGCTGTTGTGGTGAAGAGGGCCGAGTGGTTGATAGAGACCCAACTTAGCGAGGTGCCCACAGTGAGAGCTACGATCGCCCATCGAAGTACGACGCTCATGACTTTCAAACGCCAAGAGTTGAAGTGTCCCAGTTGGGTGTTGTTGCATCAGGCTACCAATGCCATTGCATATTTGAGGGAGTGATGCTGGTTTCGAATATTGTAGATACAGATTTCATTATGCGGTGAGATCATGTTGTGCCCGACAGTTTATCCCGCTACTCAATCGATTGATTCCTACACCGGGACGACTTTCAGCTCCTGCTGAAATGAAGTCATTCAGACATAGCTCTCCTGTTGACGAAAATTGTGCTGGATATTGATTGCTCCATTTGGTGGTCTCATGACCTCAGAGCACCCCAAATCTCTCATAGCATAACTTTCCACTGACGAAACAGTCTCTATTCCCGCAATGTGTTCCACAGATGACCCCTGGCTGGTTCGGTTCTCGAACTTGGTGGGTCTAGAGGGCCAAGAGCGGGAAGCTTGGGAGTGCAAGGAGAACGTGCTTCTGATACTCCTCAGTAATTTGTCGATCATGGACTGGCCGAAGAGATATCTCAGTGTAGGTAGACAGGCGGCGATGATGGCAGCTCCAGACTCAATCATAGACCAGAAGAGAATAAGACTGACATCCTCTAATAATGGTCAGTAATGGGCACCGTGGCGAATCGAGACACCTACTGTCTCCATCTAGATTCGGGCTGAATCCAACTGTTGCGTATTAGCGCAAGGCTGGAAGGCCGGAGATTAGCCGCTTACCCAGTACTACTTTGATGAAGATTCCCATTCTCACAATCGACGCCGCAACTGCACTGAACAGTTTGTCAGTACGGAGGCTTGTGAGAGCCAAACCTGGCTAGTCTGCAAATATAGCTTACAACCCTCCCAGCAAGAATATACCCATAACCAAAACCTTCTTAGCAGTGCCTAAATGAAGGCTGAATATCTAAAGCCAAAGTCAATAACATAGCCGGCGAAACGTAGTACCAAGAACCGGAAAGACATACCACAGGTATCGGCATGGTGATGATGAAGACGTCCATTATCGAGTCAGATATCCCAAGTGCCAGCTGATCGCTCAAAGCGTTGGGACAATAGGTTATGATGTCAACCACAGTGCCCCATTCCTTCGAAGGATGGCGACCGCAGTAGAAGAGGAAAACGAAGAAGAAGGTAGCAGTCCATGCTATAATTAAACTCCCCATGACTACAGTGCTAATGGAGAACCATGTTCGCTTTCCCGTGCAAAATATGCGACGGTAAAACATGATGAAGCTGAGCTTGATAAAACCAAGTGAAACAATCTGCATGAGCTGGAAACTCCACTCGACCTGGCCAAGGCATCAGTTCCGGTCTCGATAAGAAACGACTGGGTTCTATGGCAGCGAACCTTCTCGGTCAAGATGATCTGGGGGCTCATATATGTGAACTCAGCTTCAGGCGGAGCGCCTGGGGGCAGTCCCTTGGTATAGCCTACGCCCTTTCCCTTCGCACCTTTTGGGTGATTAAGCATTGGAAATGGTGGAAAATGGACGCAGCTCCCTTACCAATGATCAAGGCGACTCCCATCCCAATGATAAGAACCTATACTGTATCAGCCAGAATTTTCGCCTTGGATCGTCCAAGGGTCCAGTAGACGGGGAGCAAACCAGTGCTGGAATTAGAAGCCAGTCGTCGGCTAGGAGTTTCGCTTTCTGTACACGTCGAACATAGAACCGGAGACCAACGTGGAGGATGCTCAAAACTGGAAAAATGGCTCCCACCGCGATGATCGCTCCGGGCGTCACGTAGGATACATTGATTGGTGAAGACATGCTGAATAGAGTACACTGCTTCCACAGTAGTATCTAACAGACAAATGTAATGAAGCGTTCAACAAGCAGCGCAGCAGAAGCGATGCATGAACATAGATTTAGGTAGGGAAGTCGCAAACTAATAGGAAGATCTGAAGAGATAATAAGGATTATAAAGAGGGAAAGTGACATACGATCAGGAGCAGAGGTGATCTTCCCAAAAGCCATTTGGGGGGTGGACGCTAAAGCACGCGCCGTAAAGTAGGTACCTATGTATTGCAGTGTCGCAGAATGTTAATGGGAAGAATAGGCAGATCAAACGCTAAAGTCTGCTGACAGGGTGTCTGCGCAATCTGGCTAGATAGAGTATGGTCCCCCGGTCTTGATCCGCACTGCTTCGCACACGGCCTGCCAGCCTCAATGCCAGTTGATAGGCATGCTTACAGTACGTGACGAACTATAGCCGACTTGACTACCTTATCATGTAGAGGGGTATAATTACCGATCCCTCATATCATCGCTGAGCTAAATGTTCCTTTGCATATGCCGGTTCCCTTGTAGTCGCTCTGTTTGATCGATATAGAGCTAGATTTATCTCTTTATCACGCATCACAAGTGCGCTGTGTGGCAGTTGCTGTGCTGGAACTGTCTCTCCCACGTTACGATCATCTAATTCAGTCTTCAATCACAGCCGCGATGGGCCAAATATCACGTTTCCTTCTGCTCGCTTCGTCCTTACTCGTTGTCTACTACGTCGGAGCCAAGATCTTGGATCGATTAACTTACTCCAGGAACAAACGCCTACTCGGCTGTCAAGAGGCTACGAAATACCCCCACAAGGACCCTGTCTTCGGTCTTGACTTGCTAATCAAAGACACCAAAGAACATACCGAAAGCGTCTATCTTGCCGAGATCAAGCGCCAATACGCCGTCTATGGGAAGACGCATGAGATCAGGTTCCTGAACGTGAGGATGATACGCACGATGGACTCCAAGAACATACAAGCGGTGTTGGGCTTGAATGCCAAAGACTTTGGGCTGCAACCTCTCCGAGAGGGCCTAGCCATGCCGCTTTTCGACCGTGGAATCAATACGACGGATGGCGAATACTGGCAGCATAGTCGCTCTCTGATCAAGCCGACCTTCTCCAGAGCCGAGATCTGCGATCTTGGCTCTCTTGAGTTCCATTTCTGCCGCTTTCTCGATCTCCTACCTCGAGACCGCTCTGAAGTTGACTTGCAGCCATTGCTGTCCCGTCTGGTACGTTTTTTCGATTTACAAAAACGATGAAATTAGAATGGCAGGGCGAACTTGCGCTTCTGTTCGCCAGGCTGTCAAGCTGATTAGAATTTGGGTTGGCAATCTCTTTACCTTCTCCTTCCTAGCAGCTTGACCTGCTGGATGACGCATTGATCTTTTACCTTATGGAGGTAAGTCACTGCGACACTGACTACTGATCCAGTTCCTTGATACCTCCACTGAGTTCCTTTTTGGAGAATCGACAGATACCCTTCTACTGATGCCAGCTCAAGAGGGTGAGCTTTTCATCAAATCTTTTGACTATGTCATGGAAGGATTAGGAAATCGAGTAAGGCTGGGAAAACTTAAATTCCTGTACCGGGATCCAGTTTGGTTTGAGTCCATTCGGATTGTCCACGCATTTGTTGAAAAACACATAGACAAGGCACTGGAAGCGGAGCATAATCGCAAGGTCAGCGGGCAATCCAATGAGATTGAAAACCGCCGCTACATCCTTCTCAACGAAATGGTCAAACAAACGCAAGATGAACTTGACCTACGCTCTCAGATTCTTGCTGTATTCATGCCCAGCCGTGATACTACTGCGTTCCTAGTGAGCAACGTGTTCCATGTCCTAGCTCGGAGACCCGAAAGCTGGGCAAAGCTTCGGAAAGAGGTTCTGTCTTTCGCATCGCAACCCTTGGCTTTTGAAGTGCTCAAATCGATGAAATACTTGCAGTGGATCATCAACGAAAGTACGTACCAAGCTCACAAGTTTATATCCCCAAAACTGATATCACGGACCACATAAAGCCCATCGCATGTACTCGATTTCAGACAACAACCCCCGCGTCGCACTGAACGACTCCGTCCTCCCAACTGGCGGCGGCCGGGACGGCAAATCCCCCATCTTGGTGCGCAAAGGCGAATACATCTCTTTCAACATCTACTGTCTACATCAAGACAAGGATATCTGGGGTGCGGATGCCGACGAGTTCCGTCCTGAGCGTTGGGAAGGGCTTAAGCCGCTGTGGACTTTTATTCCGTTCGGTGGAGGGCCGAGGACATGCCCGGCGCAGCAACTTGTTGGCATGGAAGCAGCCTACGTCATCGCAAGACTGGCACAGGAATTCTCCAGCATAGAAAGCAGAGATGAGCACCCATGGACCGAGGCGTGGAGGATTGGACCCCACAGCAAGTACGGTTGTAAAGTTGCCTTGATTCCAGCGTGATATTACGAATGATATAGTATGAAGAGTAAAGCGAAGTTCAGGCCTGGCTGCACAGAAGTCAGTAGGTTTTTCCAACCGAAGAGGGAATTCTGAGACCATATATGCTTCATCGGTATTTTGTAGCTCGCTAGAATGGAAAAAATCCATCCATTGGAAAGACAGGCTTCAGTAGAGTAATGTTAAGAGGAAACGAAAACCTGCCGCAACTTGAATTATGTCTCGTCTTCACTCCCATAAGTCTCGTCAAACAGCTCGCTATATTCCCTTCGTTTCCTCGCTCTTTCCGCATTTTGCGAAACGACGAGTTTCATTGCACGTTTAAGAAGGCACCGAAATAACCATGCTTCGCCCAAATCACTTCCGTCATCTACTTCGTACCTGGCAGTTTCTCCTTGGCTTTCTTCAATATTGAGGTCTCTTACGCACGTTTTCAGAGCCACAAACAATTAGCACACCGTGTTCTTCCCATCCTGCATTAAGGACAAGGAATACAGATAAGAAAGTTGTTCTTAGCTGAAACGCTCCCTCTCGTCGAACCTTCTCCAGCTTCAGGGCATACGGAGGAAAATGTTCACGATCCGGAATCACGTTTTCCACGTTGCGTATTCGCTCACAAAGCGTTCGATGAAAATGATCTGGGCCTGTCAGGCCGATGTTGCCGTACATGGCGCAGTCTTTCCAGCGAAACACACGGCAGTCGTCTGGAGTCAACTTAGAGAGATACTGAGCTGCGTGTTCATGTCTGTGATTGCGAAACTCGAGGATGCGCTCGGAATCGGTAGGACTGGGATCGATGTAGAGAGGGATAATGAACGCGATTTTTTGGCCTTGGTAGTGGCGCTCTTCTGCACAAGCGCGGTCGTGGCGAGCTGCTGCGCTCCTGATGTTATTCGCGTAGCTGTGAAAGAGATTGCGAGATGATGGGAATGATCAAAGCCGGAAAATACATACAGCAAAGCTTTCAAGAAGGGAACCAAGCTCTAAACGTCAACTCTCCTTCACATCGGTACTGTAGCGCGATTAGAACTACACATCACCGATTGAAGGAGCAGTGTTTGCCCAACCCTACTTGAAACAATGGCGTTAGGACACTTTTACCCAGACTTCGAAAGAAACCTGTCCTGCGTTTTGGATTCCGTGCTCGAGCCCTGAGACGCTCGACAATGCTTGTACTAAGGTACGTAGTCGATAGTACAGTGGAAGGTTAGGTACCTTAGGTAGGTAATTCTAGGGTCATACAGAGGCGTCACTTGAGTTTCATCTAGAAACACTTCGTAATCTCTGCCAAGCCACTGGTGCCCCATTTACTAAGCCTCAGGGCTCAGCCCTGGCAGATTCTCTTTCAGTAAGTAAGGTACTTTAGGTCAACTTCCTAACTGGAGTGCTAATAGGAATCAAATAAAGGGATACTTTGTCTCAACCTACGTCTTGCCATGTTTAGCGCACCATATCTGTCGCAAAGAGCCATGCTGATCTACAGATCTGCTGTGTCGCGGCTCCCAGGGCGGTGCATCTGAGACAGTATCCTGTGACGCCCGAATAGATGCATTATACATTATACATATACAACAACTCTAGTTGCTATTACCTTTCCTGTTATTGTATCCGTTCTTCTCAGCACTCACTTGTACAATTGGATATCGAGGACAGAAATCGGGTGTCACAAAATATTCATTACTTGCGTCGTCGACCGATTCACAGACCTTGTCGAATTTCTATTCCAGTTTGCCTATATCAACTTCAAGACTCGGCTCCTAGGAAGTCTCGCAATCCCATCTCCTTTCGATTCCGGAAAGAGATTTCAGCAGGCTCTCAGGCATGTCACACCCTTCAACCCCAAAGGAATCCAAAAAGACGAAACGCGCCAGTTCGCCTGAAAAGCATTTCACAACACCTCCAAAACACTATGGGAAGTGGAAAGAGGAAGCGGAGCCAGAACCACCTCGGGGTTTTCTGAGCATGATTGGGAGGCTAATTGGGGTTCTGGGGGCTAGTGGAGGTGCGGCAGGCGCCTAACGAGGAACAGTAGGGAATACAGGTTTCGAGAGGTAGGGAACGAGGCTTTACCGACCTCTGCTTCTGGGTTTGGGCCTTTGGTGAGACATGTGCACGAGGAACGAAGACAACGTCAGGAAGTAGGATACCGTCATGGAGCTGAAAGTAATATTACCACCGTTTGCCAAAGTCTGTTCCAATAATCCTCGAATACCATGTCTAAAGGTTACGAATCAAAGGATCTTAGCTCAGTAATTGCAGTTTCCATTTCGCTTCTTAGTCTGAACCATCCGAAGAGAGCTCCATCTCCAGCACTTTCACTTGGAACTTCCGGAATCCGTCCTCCGTTGCTTGGCATAGTTGGTGCTTCTTGGAGCTTTGGATTTGTTCTTCCTCATTTTTAACCTCGTCAATCACCATTGCTAGGTCGAGATTTGCGATATCTGAGTCCCTGGTTGCTATATCCATCTTCTTTCTGGCTCCCATTGCTCTCTTCTTCGCCGCTCCTAGTCTCTTCTTCGACGCCCTCCCCCTCTCCTGCTCTCTCAAAATCATTCTCGCCGCTACCACTTTAGATCTCTTCTCAGTAAGGTATTCGTATACCTCTTTGAGGCCTTTTTCAGCCTTTGACTTTTTGGCGATATAACTTCGGTCCAGGAGCGTGTCCTTTGGTGTGACTGTCTTTGGCACAACAAAGATACCAGTGGATGTTGCCAGCTGTCCCTGTTCTGCGTTACCAACTTCGGCATCATTGCCTACCAAGAGCGTATCTAGGCTTGATAAGTAGGTGTTGCAATAGGACACTATGGTACAGCTCACCCTTCCGAGCTTCGAGCTCATGTTCCTTGGAGAATTTCCTTTGAGCTTGAAGCAGTACATCCGAGACAACGTTCGGTGTATCTGAATGATGTTCATACAGTCCGTCATCATCATTGTCAGACATGGCTGAATCGGCAAACATCGTTCCTCCTTTGGACGGGCCTTGATCGACTTTCAACATGCCAGACATCAGCAAGCATACGTGTCAATTTAAAATGTGGAACTTACTCCGACCGTTCGTTTCGAGTTGCGACCGCTTAGGAACCGTGAACTCCTGGTCTGTAGATTGGCGCTTTGATGGGATCATTGCCGATTTGATCTATGAACCATCAAATCTTGGCGTCTTCTAGATTTGCTTAGATGCCTACCTTGGAAGAAGACATAGATCTCATAGGAGATGCTAGCACGAAGATAGTTGGCTGATTTTGTGGTGATTGTTAGACCCTAAATGCTTGCTCGCCTGGACTCAAACTTGGCAAGACATAAGCAGGAGAAATTAGATCCCCTTAATCAGGGATTTGAGATGGAATTTAAAGGATAAGAAATGCTTCACTGCCGAAATCTCTCAAAACTGATAAGCTAGGGGATACGAAGTGGCTTCTCTTGGATGGACGAAGAATTGATAGCAAAGCCTTCGAAAATGTCTTATGGTAAGTTCTTTCCAATGCATGCACCAAAAGGTTAGGCCCATAGGTCGTTGTGAAAGGATCAAGTTGAACAGAGGAGATGTATTGTTCTCGATAGAAAACCCCGCCGGGGTGGTGCATTCACACCGTGCTGTGAACCGGCGTGAATATTGAAATACTAGGATTGAGGATTCACAGAGAGATTTACCTCAGAGCTGAACCGTGCTCCACTGGCGATATATGGCTGGAACACATCAATTATGAAAGAAGGTGACAACCTAACCAGCTACAAGACACACTTTCTCGTTCACGGAGACGAGGAAAAGGTTTCCTAATGGGTTGCAGGGCTTGAGGACCAGACGATATTGCTAGAAAGCTAACGAAAGACCAGGGCGAGTTCCCTACCCGCTCCTCTGACCTGAGTCGAAGAGCATTATTTGCTCTCTAAACTCTATCGTCTTCGGCTCAGGAAAACTCAGGCAGTTTCATAGCCAATACGTGCTCCTTGAAGCTCAGGAATCCGTCTCCCATCACAACATTTTCGGCACTTCGATGTGTAGGTCCTTCATACATTTTCGCTACCCGCAGTCGCTCAGACGCCACCGCGACATCATACTTTGCCATATCTGTCTCTCGAACCGCTGATTCCATCCTAGTCCTTACTCTGAGTGCTCGCTTTTCTGCCATCTTTAGCTTTATCTCTGCAAGTTTTACTTTGTCTGGGATAAGCTGCCCGGTGGCGGGTTTGGTCGCGGCTTTGTTTGTTTCGTAAGCGGAGGATCTTTCACTGAGGTACTCATAGACGTCTTCCAGAGCTCTCTCGGCCTCAGATCTCTTTTTGGTCGTCTTCGATGCCTTGGGTGTTAAGGCGGCCTTCAGCTCGGGTTTCTTGCTCTTGAGGGCAGTCGTTAAAGCTCTGCTGCCTACGCTTGCACGCTCAATTTTGGCTTTGGCGATTGCAGAAGAGAGTCTTCCAGCGGCATTATTGTTAGCGAGGAGTTTAGGCTCCTTGAGTACGTCTTTCTTCTTTTTAGGTGTGAACCCCTTGTTCGCCGCCACTTTCGACTTTCTAGCCTTAAGCAGCTTAGCGGCATTCTCGGGTACGAGACCTGTTCTTCTAGCTTTGGTGGGTGTCTTCGGCGCGGCAGCCATTTTCACTGCTAGATCTTCCATACCAGAGGTGACAGTGCTGCCGCTGGGGCTGTAGGCCGGCGAAATTGGCTTTGTCAAGTCCACAATCTCCCACTTTTCGCTAGACTTGGCCTGGAGCGGATCTAGGTGGTTGTAAGCCGATATCTAAAGCCAGAAACTGGAACATAGCTTACCTTCATCGTCATCATGACTCGCGTGTTGTTGAGGCGTTGTAGCTAGGGCCATCTTCTAAGCAGTGTGATCGTCCAAAAACCACTTCATACGGTATCAGTCAGGGCAGTTACTGACATAGTCAAACTCATGTTCTTCAAAAGGATGCTTACGACTGTAGAGCAGCGAAATTCCCTGCCAACAAAACGCGTGATCTTAAAGACCCAGTGAGCCTTTAAATGTCGTAAAGAACTTTAGAGTCTGGTACGAAAGCCACAGCGCGGATGGGCCAAGTCTCGATAGAAGAGCATTCGATGCTGAGACCCTAGCTATTGTTAATGTCGAGCCAAAAAGATGGACGTTGCGAAGTTAGATGAGACGAGCATTTACAAGGTGAGTTGTTCCTCGCGTTTCACACTGATCGTTCATTCACAGAAAATGCTAGCGCCAGATTGCAATACAATGCCAAACCAGGATATGAGGACTCTAGGGCCAATTGACTGTCTTGAAGATAGTTTTCATGTTCTACTACTAAGTCCTTAACGGAGAGTGAGCACTTGGACTTGGACTTTCTGAAAGGGCTTCAAGAGCTTTGGAGATCTTACTACATTGGCTGGAAGAAAGCTGTTGCTACCGCAGAGTTGGTCATCACTGAGAACTTTCAAACAAACCATTCAGAGTCAAGGTAAGTTTCTTGCTTGTGGGTGGATAGACAAAGTCCTGAATAATGTCTAACCGCTCATCCACGCCAATTTCAGCTCCTGCCTCCTACGAAAAATCCGGTCCCATCGCGGTCGTCGTGAAAGTCTGGAAACTAGGTCGGTTTCAACTCGGCTGCGTACTCTGATCTTGCCTTTTCCAGAACTAATTCTGCGCGGTTCTGTTTCCACCATGCAAGATTGAGGGTCACGTTAGCGTGATCCATTTTCTCGCGCGCGGCTTCAAGCTCTTTCTTCGCCTTCTTATGCTCTTCTACCGCTTCACTCGTTTTCTTCTCTGCCAGTCTCAAGTGCTCTCCATCCAGAAAACCTTGGGCTGCCATTGCGGCCCCATCCTTGTTCCCAAACAGATATTCGTAGACGTCGTTCTCTACTGAGCAAGCGGGCTTGGTCATCTTCTTTTCGGGAGCATCATCAGGCTGAGGCGCTTGAGCTTGCAAGAATACCGAGAGCTTGCGAAGTACATCGTTTGACAGCTCATCGATGTCAAGTTCGACCTCATCAGCTTGCACGCCCTGTAATCGTTCCCCGATGTCAGTATCAAGCTCACATGTCTACGGTAGATGGGATTTGCAATCGTAATCGCAATAGCTCAAAGTATGATGGCACCTGCACCTTCAATTCCGGCATATTGTCCCGGATAATTTTCAGCGCCATAACCATCTTTGACTCCGACAGGGTGTTAATCATGCTCGAGATCTTCGACTTCTGCTCGTACGAAACTTTCCCGTCTTTCGATTGTTCCGTCAATACTTCTCAGTCAGTACTCACCGGTTTATTACCTAGATAACAGCTTCCGTCGAAGAGGTCTCTGTTGGAAATGTTGGAAACAGGGAACGGTACTGTTACCCCTGTGGTTAGTAATTTCCGCATTGATCCGGCGCTAGTGGATGGGTATTTACCCTTCGCCCACTTCTTTCCTTCCTTCTTCATCCCGTATGCTCTACCTACTACATAGTTCAGTCAAATATATCTATATGCCTTTCTACCCTCGTGTCCTCGTATACCAAGAGTCTCTCAATCTGATACGAGCATCTAATTGGTGTTCGAGAGTAGAGTCACTCTCCTAGGCTAGACAATCATAGATAGATTGAGCAGCCCAGGTTGCTGAAAGAGTAGAAAGTATTTGTGGTTTGTAAAGGTTTGAATGAGGCTTTTGTATCCAGAAATGGACGGGTGGCATTCTCTTTGCTTTAGGGGTCCAGTGTGAATACGAAATTAGTGAACGAGAAGTTTAGCAGTACCAACTGCACACTCACCCATGGAGCCCAGAAAGAGATTGAAGATGAGAGCAAAAGCTAAACTCATTAGTCAATATACAGAATTTCCTAAAAACATCCAATGCACACCAAAGACACCGTCTCACGCAGACATCCTCTTCAAACATTGCTTCGAAGCCTACACATAGGGAAGCAATCCCACTGGTTCTCCACGATCTAAATTCTGCTCAGAGCCCGAGAAATAATTCAAACCCTAATCATCCAGCAAGAACTCTCCACTTCAACCACCATTGAGACCCCAGCGCTTACCCCGAGACCGTACCAAAACCGAGGAAACCTACACATTCATGACAAGACAGCGAGGCTTATCAAAAACCTCTCATCCATGGTTTTTTAATTATTATCAAAGCCCCCCTTACTACCATGCAGCAAAAACCTTTCTCCTAACTTACCACGCCTCACCACCTCTACTTCTTCCCAAGAACCTTTCTTGATATATGACCCTTCAAATTCCGATAGCCATACTACAGAGTAATTTTTCCGTTAAGCCCAGTGATCAGAAGAGGCAAGAGGACTATTTCCGTGGAGCGGGTGGAAGTTGATTTTGCTGAAGATTTCGGGGCTTATTATATGTTGCTGCAATACCTGCCCAAACGCCGTCTCTTAGATATGTTCCCTACCCTCGCCACAAGATTATTGTTCTACCTCTTATTCCAAACCCCAGGTCAGCCACTAGTAAGTAATCTGAACCAACCAGCCTCTCAACTCTCCATCTCTCCAGCTTCGACAATAGTTTCCAAGCGAAAAGGTGGTTAGATTGACTCCATGGCTTACTTAGTTGGTGATGTAGCGAAGGTTTCCTGGTCTTTGAATGTAAGGGATGAGCTGGAAGTAGGGTCAAAGAACGGTCTATTTGGATCAGACAGCCTTATTCAGAATCTACCTTTATCTCTCTGCCCGCCCCTAATATCCGTTATCCCTTATCCCCATCAGCCCAAACCTTCCTCCCTTACCTTTCTTCAGGGTATGCAAAAAGCGGGTTTGGCAATGAGAATATCGCTCTTGATGCAAACTTAAGAGATTAGAAGACAAGGTCTTGCGTAAGTAGTGAATGTGTCATCGTTCTTGTAGTTTTGGTATTTCCTTGCATAAGTCTACCGTTTAATCCTCGCCCATCGAGCTGTCCTCCTCATCCTCATCCCCATCATCGTCCTCGTCCTCATCCATCGAGCTTTCCCCCTCACCATCCTCCTCATCCGTTATCAACTCATCGTCAATGCCTATACTACAATTAAAATTCCGAGCATCCTGGATCAAAACCAGCTCCCTCGGTGTCAACTTCATTTCATCTTCAGTCAACGTCCTCTTCCTGACCCCTTCCCCAGCTTTAGCACTCTTACCGACTACCCTCCAGATCGGCACTCCTTCCCCGTCCCACTCTCCCTCATCGCCCACTTTCCAGAAAAGATGGTCCGGGAAGGGATATCTCGCTCTGTCTTCATCGAAAAGCAGGTGTGCACGGTTTTCGTTCGCGCTGATTTCGATATACTCTCTATCCGGTCGTTTGGGCGTGTAGTAAGCCCAGGGTCGGAAAAGGAGGGATTCACGAAGGGTGGGAAGACCCACACGTCTACTCGGCGTATGCGCCGGATGAACGTCATCGACAGGGACCTCAGGGAGAACGATACGACGCCTGAAGGAGCGCGCGAGTTCCCAGCAAAAGCTGTGTGTAATTGTACCGTTACCGGTTGCAATGTCTATCAGCGGATTTTCACTGAACCAATGGAAAAACGACCAGATGACTTCAGAGATCTCGTCCAATGCGCGATGCTGGCCTGCCCACATGCTTTCGTTGGTAATGACCCAGTAACGGAGGTTTCCGCTTTCGGCAACTGTATCTCGTAGAGAGGGTAGAGTGGCCGTCGCTGGATCGTGAGCTGCAGCGTCGTGGACCGGTATCAGGGATTTGAATGCCGTAAAATGCTTAGGGAGGTCGGAGTATTGGTTTGGTAGCTCGCTGGTCAAGAAGTTTTCGAGATCCCAGGGTATCGCAAGTGGGATGGTGATTTGCTTCTCCTGTACCGAAGCGAGATCAGGACCGTGAATCTGGCGCCGAATACGACGTGTTAGATAATTACTGTCTGAGAAACAGATTAGCCACGATGTATGACTATGAGGCCGTACGCTACAACTCACAACCACCCCGTCGATCATTAATGCCAAGCTTTTGGCAGATAGCTTTCTTCAAAGAGTTGAAGAGGTTATCGTTATAGTGATCTATTTCTCGAGCAAAGTTGTTTAGATCGAGATCTTTGTCCCACGAGTAGGTTGGCATATCATCATAACTTTCTGGGTCGTAAGTCAAGCTTGCAAAACTATTCTCATCAAGCCTACAATAAATTATGTTAGCCTCAAATATTTTACACATTAACAGACAGATGTTTCGTCGCCGATTCCAGAGGCACAAACCCATGTTGGATTTAACTAGAAGGAAATATCAAGGGGAGTTATTAGCAAAGCATTGAAACCTTAGATATCACCAGCCTTAAGACGGCTAGAATGGCGACGGTCAAACACAAATGGGGGGAAGATTGCAATATGGATAACAAAGGAAATCGACTCACTCAGCGTAAGCTAGAGCATCTAGTCGCCAAGCCTCGCAATGTCTCATGAACAACTCAAAAGTACCCAGGCCTCGCCGGCCATCAGGCAAGTCGCCATGCATAACAGCGGTGTCCATCACTGTAAAGCTTATGAGCGGACCATATTGGGCCGTAATACGGGTTCTCTGGGTTTCGTCGGCTTCACGCAGCACCTTGTTTGCGCTTAAAATTCTTGTGAATCCCTCTGTCCATTCTTCTTCGTTGAGAGTGCGTATAGAGTTATCGTCGATTTCCATGTCACCATCTACAGAAGCAGAAAAATCAGGAGGGAGAGTAAGAGGAGTTGCCCCAAAGTAAAAGCGATTTACAAAATCCTGTCCAAGATAGGCAACACGCTTCAATGTTTTCAGACCGGGCTCGGGCCCATCAGGCTTGCGGATTCGTTCCGGCTGTGTCGTAATATCTGATTGATCACCTATCTCGCTTTCTGTTGCCTCTTCTCCATTCGTGCTTTCGTCTGCTGGAGCACTATCTTGGTGCTCTGGCAGAAGATATTCGAGCTCCTTGTCCAAACTATCCTCTTCTAGTGATTTAGCGTAAGACGGCAAGATACGAAGCCCAAAGCCACGATCCGCATATTTGAAGACACGTTTCTCCTGCGTTGCCCGACGATCACCAAGGTGATGACCCCAAATGAGATCCATAGTGAAGACCGAGTAGCCGGTTTCAACCGCTCGAGCGAATCGAGGGAGCATAAGCACACGAGAGCCGTCAAAACCTATAGCGCAAGCATCTAGATCAAAGTTGAGCAATATTTGTGTAGGCGATGGCAACAGCTTCAATATAATCTGTATGCGGCGATTCGGGTAGCTGGGAAGGAGATTAATCGTCTTAGCGTTCTTAACAACAAGCTTCTGTTGGTTTGCCGGGGGAAGATTCTTGCTCCACACATCGTAGACCTCCTCGATCTTGCGATTGGCTTCGTCAGGAGTAAGGCCATAGAGATAAAGATCAATATCGCAGTCTCTAACATGGCACTCGTCATCCTTGGAAGGATCAATATGCACGAGGGTGATGAGAGCCATGCCCCCGGCTACCAAGACATTACTCCAATCCAGTCCTTTCAACGCACCTTTGGTGATCCGCTCGAATGTTCTAACGAACGAAGCATCATCAGGCGTAACATGCATCACCCGCTCACGGAATGCATCCAAAAATTCAAAGCCCCCTTTTGGAGGTTCCTTTCTAACGAATGTTACTTTCGTGTCATCTATGCCACTTTCTGGAGCTCGTAGTAGTATGCTCGATAATTGCTCTAAGCCAACGAGGTATTTATTATCCCGATTTGCTTCGCCGCGCGATCGAACGTAGCGTTCATTTGTAAGGATGGCTTCATCAGTATCGATTATGTCTCTTGGCTCCTCTGTAGACTTGCTGGGCGTGAAAGTTGTCAAGAAGCTCTGGATAGCTCTCTGGACGGCGTATGGTGTTCTAGGATCTGCGAGCAATTGCCGTACTGTAGTTGAATTCAGGCTTCGCATTATTGTTCTAAGGTCCGCATCAAAGTTGTCAGAGGTGTTAAGTACGTCTAAAACTTTACCGGCGGCAATGAAGGATAGAGTCGGAGGAATAGCTTTCGCTTGCCCTTGTGTTTCTTGGACGTGGTTATATTTCCCAAGTTGGTACTTGAGATATGCTTCTGTTAAAGATGATGCCTTCCATCCTTTGAGGTCCTTCCGCCTACGGGCTTGCCACGCCTCGTCCTTGCTCAAGCGCCAAGACGTAAGAAGATATTCAGGGAGTTTTGGCAATTGCACTGCTGAAGTCATGATAGGCTATTCGTTCAAAGGTAGCCAGCAGGAATCGAAGTCTCTCACAAGACTGCGCTCAATCAAATGACGTCAAATGTTTCGCAAGTAAAGCTGGACATATATGGAATATGAGAAGTGATGTTCAGAATCGAAGCTAACGATGGGAGAACAAACGGAGGATAATGAAGTGTTGCCACAATTGAGAATTCGAGAAATTGTGAATTAGGGTATGCCGTAAGACTGTGCTCTGTGATATCAGGCAACTATCATCACTCAGTTCATAATGTCATGTGGTAGAGTGTTTGGTGTTGAGATGGTTAGCTCTAGAAAGTATTTTTCGCAAGGCGGGTCATTGTTGCCTTGGAGATCCCAAATTCCTGGCCAGACTACAAAATGGATCGCAGTTCAGCAATGCCATCAAATCAAGTTGATGCATAGGTACTTGGATGCATCGATTCATGCCTGCTTCAATGTAGGAACGCGACATTGAATGGACTACGTACACCAACTCTGCTCAATCAGGCATCCACGCAGCCTTGTTCTTGTCGACCCGGGGCTCAACCAATCGGTAGCACAATACTCTCTATCTCTACTCACCACAGCACCACAGCCAGGCCTCCAGTAAAGTGTCTTGTAATATCATCTAAAATCTCTTCAATCACTTCCATCAAGTTTCACACCTGGTGCAAGTGTCTGGAGGACTGCAGGTAGTCGAACTCTTGTGCTTTCTCGGATTTCTTATCCATCTTTCACTGAAGACACATTCACTCGATAGTCTCAACTGGGTTGTGTTCTGAACTTTTTTTCTCACTTCCAAACAATCAATAGCAAAATAAGGTCCGCAAATCTTTACCACCACCGATACCAAGTTCAAGACTACTTTACAACCAAGAACGATTCCTTGACACCGTGTACAATAATTCCGCCACCCTAAAACTTGACCGCCATGATGCTTCAACATGTAATAGACAGTTTACCATCGATCTACCCCGCACAGCAAGCCGACCTGTTTGCCAAAGCTTACGCAGTGTGCGACTCGGTCAAAGACAAAGTTGTCAGCATCGACGTCCCTGAGGCGGCAGTCCAAGCAAAAGAATGGGTAGTCGAGCACCCATACCAAACCGGCTTTTATGTCGCTAGTGGGATAGTTATTTTTGTACCAGGCCTAGTTGCAGCACCAGCGCTTGGGGCTGCTGGATTCACAGCTGAGGGTGTTGCTGGCGGTGAGCTCGCCCGTGTAAATTAGACTTATCTTGTGTGCTAAAACTGAATCTCTATAACTTAGGATCTGCGGCCGCTGCGTTCCAATCGACTGCCGGGCCTGCTGTAGCACACGGCGTCTATGCTACCCTACAGAGCGCTGCAGCTGCGGGATACGGAGTGCCCATTGTCCACAGCGCTGTCCAAGGTGCCGTTGGCGCGGGTTTAGGAACCTCAGCGCTCTGGAACAAGTGGCGCAAGCCGGAAGCGGCAGAAGATAGCAGCGAGGTGGAAGGTCGAGAAGAGAAGAGAGCAGAAATGGAGGACCTAAAAGCGGAACTTTGAGATGCCTGGGTTTATGGCGATGAAGGTCGGTGTTGGTAACTTACATATAACTTGAGAGACTCAGAGATAACCTATTGACCAAATTAACAACCCAAGGAAATCTTCCATTACCTGTGTCTTCATTGTTGCAACAGTGTTGCGAACCAGCTAGAAAATGAATTGTGGAAGTGATAATGACAACCCAGAGCGTCAACATTTTGGTCTTCCATCACCCTCATCCTCCCTACCTATATAGTCTTCCAGTTCCACAGTCTACTTCCACCAATCCACCTACCATTTCCAATATGCCAAAGCTAAAAACCAAGCCCAGCATGGCACTCAACTCAAAAGTGCCTGATGATACAAATCTAGTAGACGATAAAGAAGTGCCCATCTGTGATTATCAACCTCACCTCAAGCGTTTCACGAGCTATACAAAACAAATCCACAGTCATCAAGCCCTACGTTGGCCGCATTTACGTCATTGTCGTCCGCCTCAGCGCTCCCATCGCTCAACTTCAAGACAAGATCCTGAAGCGTGATGGTGTCAAGGCATGGGGCCCGCGCCTATTGAGGTCTAACTGCCGGGTTCTTGAGAAAGAGCGGACCCTTGCCTCGTACAATATCGGGAGGGAGCATACGGTGATTCTCGATTGGTCCTTTTGTTGCCGGGGGGAGGTTCTATAACTGGTGCGAGCAGAATGGGAAGTGGGTGCTCAGTCGGCGGGGGAAGAATAGAAAGCGCAAGAGATTGGATAGGAGGCGGAGGATGAGGGCGAGCTGGGAAGCGAGGCAGTTGCTTGATGGACGAACGAGGGATATTACCGAGGTAGAAGCTACTCAAGTGAAAGGGGGGGGGGGAACTCTGATGTGGAGATCTTAATGGAGGTAGCGGAGGATGAGCACGCGGAGCAGCTCTCAGCTTTTCGAAATCAATGGTGGAACGCTCGATGCTTGCCTCGCAAGAGCGGCGAAACGAAGGCGAAGAACCTCCGCAGTAATGTAGGTTCAAAGGGAAGTGTCCGGGGTGGTAGAGGCATGTGACGATCTTATGATTGCAGAAGTAAGATGATTTGGATACGTCTACTCTTGGGAGCTTGGGGTAGAATTAGCTAGTAGTATTGTACCAATAGTGTAATTTTACGAATCTGTCAAGCGTCTCGTCAAGTTCAAGGGGTAGTAACATAAAATTGTTAAAATCACTGAATCGAAATGGGATGACAAATGGATTTTGTTAGATTTTTAGGTTAACGAAAACGCAACATAAAGTACTTTGATTGGCAATTTGCCGCTCAAAGAAAACCATTACCTACCAACTACTTTACTGATCTAAGCTGCAAACCTTACCTTACCGCTACGCCAACGCTTGCGCTGCTGCTGCCCAGGCATTGACTTGCACACTTGTATTATGGTAGCCTTCGAGATCATAGCTGACCGAACTACTAGGTGAAACATGATGGAAGGGTCTACAGAGCCAACCAGGTATCTCGAAATACTCACTTCTTTAAAGTTATCAAAGTACGAGTCCGAATTCAAGCGCCTTCGAATCGCTAGTATATCAATTAGACATGCTGAGAAAGCGAGAGGAAGAGGATGTAATCTCGGAAACCATCAACGCTAGAGATAGGAAGAGAGGGTAGTGTAAGGAGATAGCGGTCAGGGTAAAGATAGGGTTCGCATACGAAGTAAGCCTTAGATTCGCCTGACTCTTCGTCCTTGGTCTATGCCTGCCAACGTAGGGGTGCTAGAGCACCAACATGTATGACTGAATCAACCCATAGAATAATCTCAATCATCCGCGTCCAGTTGACATCACTATAAGCAGTACCCAAACGAGCACCATCGTGAAAAAAATCAACAAAGCGGCAAGGAGTGCCAACCACAACATGATTCTTCTGTTGCGGTGGCTGATGGTAGGAATGCCCCCGACCGTTGTGCTTGTCACTATCTGCCAGTCTGCACCAGTATCCCGACGTGTGTCTGTACAGCGTTCGTTGTCATGAATGTGTGTCGGACTGTTGGTTTCAAAAACTTCACTGGCTTTCGACAGTGCATGGTCTGTAGATCCTGATGCACTAGCGTTTGAACAACTCAGAGACTCGATGAGAATGTCAATGGCCGCAGGATCCTGGTCGTCCAAGACTCTCCAGATATTCGCACCACAGTCCTAGCTCAAGTCAGCAGAGATATAATTATACGATGATGAAACAGAAGGCTTTGGCCTACACATGTCCATTCGACGCGTCTGTGACCTGTCTGGAGACGAGGTTTAGTAGGAATGAGCCATCCCTTGCCAATATCCTTCCACATCGTAGAGCCCCGGGAAATCAATGCTGGCTGAAGGCTCGGTCTTGGCAAAGTGCACCGCGCTACATGCATCAAAAAATATGGACTTATCGTAGCATGAATAGGCTTGATTCAAAATAGGGTTGCTTCCTAATGGTAGATTATAGATTATAAAGAAAATCAAACTGCTGGCGGGGCAGTATCCATAGCATGATGAGGCTGAGGCTATTGGTATTCACCACACTCAGAGTCATGTAAACGCTGCATAGAGCGGAGGGGTCAGCAGACATTGCTTTGTGAGGAATTGAAATGAATAGAGTATCACACATCTCACTGAGGAACACGATATAGTATGAGAGCTTTGAAATTCCACACTCTTCAATGCGATGGCCTGTGCCATTGAAAGTTTAAAATTGTTGAGCCTTGATTCTCGGGCTTAGTACCAAACAAAAGACTTCAGGGTAAAGAAGGAGCACCAACATGTTCGCGGAGCCTGCTTACGCCATAGCAGAGCTAGTCCCCTAAAACATCAGTAAGAAGCCATGGCAGAGAAAGGGTGTGTCTGGATAGTGCAGCTTGGGATCGCGCAAGCTTTGTAAGCACGCCGTGTATTCCTATTTTTTCTCGTAGCTTCGAAGGATTGTGGCACTTGTCAGTGAAGCATTTGACGTCGTTCATTCGACTCTAGCAACAGCATAATTACTTGCAGTCGTTGTGGAAGTTCGATATCAAGGGTTTATCTGGGGGTCCTGTTTAGTCAGTCGGTTTTCAGCGCGGCAGGGCGGCTCCTCAAGTGGCAACCTAATTGGTTCTAGACTTCATAAAATTACTTAGGCGTGGTGCCTAGGGAACACCAACGCCTTAACTCAGCCTCGGCGCTATGAGGACTACTATGTTCAGTGGGTTTCTTTCTTTTGTGCTGTTAACTTCTGATTTAATACGTCTTGCCTCCCTGGTATTGCCTTTGTATATATGCTTCTCTCCCTTCAAAGTGCTGCGATGAGGCCTCTCTTTACTCTCTCCGCCAGCCTTGCTATATTCAGCTTTGTTTCAGCTTATGAAGTAACATCATGGCATATGGTTAGGTACCACTTGCCCTCCGATTCAGATTTTACTTCGTTCTCGGGTGATATGGTCATCCCTCCTCTGAAACCAGTCAGTGAGGGCACTTATTATGTTTGGCCAGGCCTAGAAACCCCAAATGACGACGGTATATATCAGAATGTCCTAAGTGGCAACATAAGTGGTGAGGAAAGTGGTACATGGTCCTACTTCAGCGGTTTCTGCTGCCAGAACCCAATTTTGCCGTGGGGAGCTAGCCTCAACCTGAATGGGGGAGATACGGTTAGCTTTAGTAATGTCAAAAATTCGTCTTCTTGGACGACTACGTCAAAGAAGGCGAGCAATGGGAGGGTTGTGACGAGCGATTTTCCAGATATAGGTCAGTCCCCAAACGAATACTCTACAAGTCCTACGATTCCAAGCAAGAGCTGACAGAGATGTATTCTGACTTGCATCAGCTAGTAAATCATTCAACCAAGCCGCTTTTGCCATTGAGCTGTATAACCTAACATGGGACTTTGGCCCAGTAACTTTCAAGAACATTGTCTTAGTATGTCTTCCTCCAACTTTGCTAACTCAACTCGCTTTCATTTGGAGTCGTATCTCCTTCATATCATTCAACTGACACACTCATAGACGACAACTGGAAAGGACGCCTCATGGTGCAACAATGAGCCAGAAGACTACTACGAAGCAACCAAATTTACAGTAAGCGGCGTAAGCTCGACCGTGAACGATACGGGTGTAACTTGCAATATCGAAAACCTAGTCTTGGATAGTCCTCAAAACCTGACGTCGTCACCGCCGCAAAGGCCAAAAACTTCCGGCATAGGACTCACTGCGATCTCGGACACTTGGAGCATGTCTATTCCGTTTCTGCTGGCTTATATCATACGTATCATATGACATAATGCAAGGGCCCACAATCGTATTCTATACTCTCCACAACGACTTTTTTTAGAGGCCGCTGGAATAAACCGGAGATCAATAGAGCGCCAAAGAAACCTGCATTCTACTTCTTTCAGCATTTACAACTTAAAGCGCCTCAATTCCCAAATTCAAATTGCTTCAACTCAAGCGTCCCCACACTCATACCGAACGCGTCCTCACTGATGCTCATGGCCCAACCTTATAGAAACCTACCAGAGCCACGTCCCCCCCTCCAAGCCAACGAAGAAACCCCATTCGACCCCATGGACACAGATACCTCAAGCCCCCAAACCCTCCGACAATGCGAGGATCTCGAAAACGGTCCCACCTACCCCAACAACTGCATCTGGACGCTCGATCGAGACATACGAGACCAGGTATTGGAAGCTAACAGGACCATGAGAGAAGCTACTCAAGACGCGCTGGAAACCTTGCCGAAGTTCCAGGAAATCTTGTTCCAGACGCTGCATTTTCTTACCGATCTGACCAAGGTTCTGACGGAGCACTCCAAGGCTTCTTTTAGTTTGCTTTGGAGGTTGGAGGAGTTGGATGGGTTGCTGGCGGAGGAGGAGGGGTATGCTACCGAGCCGCTGTAGGCTAATCTGATTAAAGGACGAGGCGTCTAGGATGGGGCGTGCAGATGGTGGTTTTTGTGGCATAGACGGGTGGTGGGTAATAGAGAACAAGGCGATGTGTCTGCTTCGAGTGCTTTTTGACTGATGACTATTCCAGATCACAGTCTTGCCTAGTACCACCATTGTGTATTAGCCATGCGATTGATAGCTGTTGTGATCAGCCTAAATTATGATACAGCTCCCTGCCTTTACAAACCCTCTAGGACCCCTGTATCTAAGCCTCTATTTCTTTTATCACATCCATCTCCATATCCCTCATCTTCCCCCTTCTACCCACTCCTCGTGTCCTCCCTCACCTCCCCAACCCAAACAACCCCCCAAACAACCCTCCCCCAGCCCCGCCCTCCCCACCCCTCCTCGCCTCCTCCTCAATCCACATCCTCAAAAACTCCCCATCCCCCATCTCCTCCACACTCGTCACCCTCGTCTTCACCTGCGCCTCCTGCCTATTAAACGCCATCAACGTCGGCACACTCGTAATCTGCCCGACCCCACCAACCCCCAAAAAGTCAGCCCAAACCCCTTACTCCCCATCCAAACCAGCACACACACCACCACCAACAAGCAAAGCAAAATCACGCACCGTATACCGCCCCGCCAAATCCCCACCAGTAGGGCTATCAACCTCCACCTCCACAAACCCAACCCCGCCCTCTTTCTCGCCAATGCCGTCCTTCTCAATCGCGGCCCGGATCAGCGGCGCAATGGTCTTGCAGGAGGAACACCAAGAGGCGGTCCAGAAGGTAAGGAGAGGGGTGCGGGCAGAGGCGGAGAGGAGGAGGAGGGTGTCGAGGTCCGGGGGGGAGCGGACGCTGGGAGGAGGTTAATTGTGGGGGGAGGAAATGAGGGGGAGGAAATGGTACGTACTTACGAGGTGTAGATGCGGTTTTTGGCGCGCGGGGAGGGAGAGGTGCCGAGGGTGCGGGATTGGGTGGGTGAGAAGGGATGGATCTGCCTGCTATGTTTGGCTAGGAGCCGGATTTGGGGGGGTAGTGGTTTCATTGTTGGGTGGTGATTGCTTAGGCTTTTGGATTGGGAGTTAAAGCAGTCAGGTACTCATCATATCTCAGGCTCGTAGCTGGTGATAGACCCTACACGTGACTTTTGCGCTAATTCTTGAAGAGTACCGCTGAATTCGTATGCCTGCAACTATGTTAGCTATACATTATCAACCTCGTTCATTTATAAGTGATTTAAAAAGAACAATCAACTGCAAAAAGAATAAAATCAACAGCTAATTGGCTATTTCAATTTCTACCAACTTTACTACTGCTTCAAATTCATCAGATTTGCTCTTGTTTTTTAATAAATGATTTACGACATTATCTACATTGTAGGAGTATTCCCGGCCCGATGCACGTTCCGGTCCCGTGCACACCCCACTTTACTACTTTCATCTTTCTTCAAAAATTAATTACAAATTCAATATGGCTTCAATTGAGGCAGCGCTTGCAGATCTAGCTTTGCAAGACTCACCTAACTACACTGCAACTGCAAAGAAATTCAATATCAATCGAAGCACGCTGTCGCGACGACATAGGGGTAAAACGGCCTTCGTGAAGGAAAGCAAGCAAACGACGTCAATTCTTTCGAACCAACAAGAAAAAGAGCTTATTCGCTATATCAACAAGCTTACCGAGCGTGGTATACCTCCTCCCAATGCCATGATTCGCGTTTTTGCGTATAATATATCTGGAAAACAGCCAGGCAAAAACTGGTCTTATGAGTTCGTTCGACGTCATTCAGATATACTGCAGTCAAAGTTTCTACAAGGCGCTGATCTAGAGCGAAAGAAAGCCGATAATGCATATCAATATCAGCTTTATTTTGACCTTGTAAGTGCCTTCATTACGTTTAGTTTCATACTAATATAAGGATAGGTAAAGCAAAAAATCGAAGAATATGAGGTTCTTTCTTCAAACACATACAATATGAACGAAAAGAGCTTTCTACTTGAACTTCTTCAAAAGACTCGAAGAGTCTTTAGTTTAAAGCATCTTGACAGTGACAAATTGCTGAGTGCTGATCAAGACGGCAATAGAGAATGAATTACCTTGATTGCAACTATTTGCATGAATATGACTCATATACCCTCTTCGATCATTTATCAGACGATATCAGGCAATATTCAGAACAGCTGGCTTACTGAATATGATCTCAAAGAGCAATCCTGCTTCTTTGCTTCCTTTGCTACTGGCTGAACTAACGATGAATTGATCTACTCTTGGCTCACTATCGTATTTGACCGAAATACGAGGTCAAAAGTCAGAAATTCACGCGATTATCGCCTTCTATTCGTTGACGAGCATGACAGTCATATCAACATGAAGTTTCTTGACTGGTGTGAGCAGAACAAGATGCTCGTGACTTTATATTCTTCTCATTCTACGCATCGTCTTCAACCTCTGAATGTCAGCTTATTCAATTCTTTGACCAATTACTACTCGCAAAACCTGAACGACTGAATCTTTAAGAGTCAAGAACTTTCTCGAATATCGAAAAGAGACTTCTTTGACCTGTTTTGACCTGCATATCAAGCTGCTTTCACGTCTGCCAACATCAAAAGTGAATGAAAAAAGACAGAATTGCTGCCTTTCAATTCGTCACAGATCATAAAGCAGATTAAATCGAACGCTAGATCTGTTTCAAGCCATTCTTCTTCTTCAGCATTGTCAGAAGCTGATTGAAGAAAGGTTCGACGATTAATGAAGTCAGTTGTAGAAGAAGCAATTGGTTCGCAAGCTCGTAAGTTGAACAATACGGTTGAAAAGCTTACTACAGATGTTGCTCTTCTGAAAGCAGAAAATGAAGATCTTCGACGAACAGTACGTATTGAGAGAAGTCGCAGACGACGTGAAAAGCCTTTATTTGACGATTTAGGGGTTAATGATGAGGCAAAGGGGGTGTTTTTTAGTTCTAATAAGATTCAGGCGGCTCGTAATCGTCAAATTCAAAGAATCGAAGAGAAACAGCAAGCTGCTATTCAAAAGGCGAAAGAAAAGGAACAACGAAAGCTTAGAAAGCTAGAGAAACAGCGTTTAATAGCTGAAAGAAAGGTGAAACGAGAAAAAAAGAAGGCGAAGCGGGAGGAGGAAGCTGTTAGGGGCCGGCCTAGAGCGAGTCATAGGGGTGTCATTTAACTAATAGATAAATGCTAAGGAAGAAAAGTATCTACAGGAAAGAACTCGGTTCTTATATGTGTGTTCCTCAGCCCTGTGCTAGGCCCGATTGGGTTGGCGCCTTACACATATGATGCAGGGTCCCAATGATATCACCCCTAGATCAGGTTCCCGCTAGGCCCGATTAGGATGGAACCAGGCGAAGGCTAGGCGAAGGATAGGCGAAGGCTAGAATCGTAACAGAAGCGAAGCGGAAAAAGAAGCTACGGGCGAAGGAATTGGAGCAACGACGTCTAGTTCAGGAGCAAAAGCTGAAGGCTAAAGAGCTTCAGAAAGGGCAAAAGAAGAAGTCTAAAGAGGTGAAAGTACAGCAATTCACTGATTTTGTTGCTATTGAGAAGGTGGAAAGGGGACCAAGTCAAATCAGGTCTACGCGAGCTGAAAGGCAATTCAAAGCTTCTAAGCGATTTGATGATTGATTCTTATAGCTTGGAAGCTTCATATAGATATCGACAACTCTCTATATTAATTGCAATTTGATTCTATGAATGGTGGTTGAATAATAATAAAAAAAGTATGGGTTGCTAATCGGGTTTAGGGTGTGCACGGGACCGGAACGTGCATCGGGCCGGGAATACTCCTATTTTCAACTTATTGCGATCGTATAATAGATCAATTAATAATCAATTTAATAAACTAACTAAATTATAGCTATTTACATGGTTAATATATGCGCAAAGAAAGCGTATAGGGAAGCAAATAGGGAAGCTAATGGGGTGTAGGGGACCCGTTATCGTTCTTCCAAGCTGCTCTTCGTAACAATAGTTGATGTAGTCCTTCCTACTATGCGAAACAGGTAAGGCGAAGGACTCGATGAAGCTTTGCGATGGGGAGGGAAACGGGGGTGTAAATAGGAAACGCAATGAAGAAGCTAATGGGGTAGGAAGCCATGTAGAAAGCCATGAAGGGTGTTTGGTAAATCTTCAAAAAGGGCAAAATAAGAACCAAAAATCAACCCCACTACCCCCCCCACTTATTTTACATATTTTGCACTTTTTGAAGATTCGCCACTAAATTTGGTGGGGCTCTCGGCAAATCCTAGAAAACGATACAGGTTTCGCAATCAACGATACTACATATGAAGCATTGAATATACTACATATGAAGCACTGGGGGAGGGGGCAGTGGGGTTGAGTTTACAGCTCTGATTCTTATTTTGCATTTTTTGGAGATTCGCCACTAAATTTGATGGGGCTCTCGGCAAATTCTAAAAAAACGGCACAGGTTTCGCAATCACGGCAATCAACGATAGGATGACTACCCTGTCTAGATCGGCGAAAGTAGAACTTCGCCTTGGAACCGTGTATGAAATAATTAATCAATCAATCAATCATTCATTCATCAGCTGCAGAACACGTTTACGCTCTTATCTCGTTCAACACACTGCATGTACCATGGAGACATAATGCGCGACGCTGTTACTCAACAACTCATCACGAGGCAAGACGGAGTTACATGAGAGGTTCATGCCCCGGAATCCTACAGGCGCGTATTGAATTGTACGAGGCCAATATGCAGTATAGGAACAAGAGAAGTTCCTGCAGAATTGGGACGAGTGTGGTATGTGTTCGCTTGTGATGCCCAAGACCCGTTTGTCAAAGAATGAATGAACATACTGGGGAAACGTGTTACGGAGAAGCATCCTACCTTGTGACCAAGTCCTTAGGCTCCTTGTTGTTCTGCATGTCATGGTCTATGTCTTGAAGTCACGTCCAGTATTGATATGGCGTGCAGAACCAGAGATGCGCGTACTTGCGGTATCAACGACATGCAAGAGCATCCAATACGTTGTAGCACTGTTTCCCAGGCTTCAGAGCGCGAAATGCATCGTCTTTAGCTCCAAATCGTCCAAAAGAACTTGTATAACCTACATCTACTGTTTTATTCCCC